>Ga0164297_10000112_pt1 | contig 100225 bp, 131 predicted proteins | sample GEODES058metaG_FD_113539 | JGI IMG/M metagenome (GOLD analysis project Ga0164297, IMG submission 113539) | Dystrophic lake water microbial communities from Trout Bog Lake, Wisconsin, USA - GEODES058 metaG | ecosystem: Environmental > Aquatic > Freshwater > Lake | place: USA: Trout Bog Lake... | reverse complement strand
GTACCAGTTGAGGTAGCACCTGAAGCACCAGTTGAGGTAGCACCTGAGGTACCAGTCGAGGTCGCACCTGAAGCACCACTCGAGGTAGCACCTGAGACACCAGTTGAGGTAGCACCTGAGGTACCAGTTGAGGTAGCACCTGAAGCACCAGTTGAGGTAGCACCAGAGGTACATGTCGAGGTAGCAACTGAAACACCAGTTGAGGTAGCACCTGAAACACCAGTTGAGGTAGCACCAGAGGTACCACTCGAGGTAGCACCAGAGGTACCAGCTGAGGTAGCACCTGAAACACAAGCTGAGGTAACAACTGAAACACCAGATGAGGTAACACCTGAAACACCAGTTGAGGTAGCACCTGAAACACCAGTTGAGGTAGCACCTGAAACACCAGTTGAGGTAGCACCTGAAACACCAGACGAGGTAGCACCTGAGGTACCAGTTGAGGTAGCACCTGAAGCACCAGTCGAGGTCGCACCGGAGGCACCACCTGAAACACAAGTTGAGGTCGCACCTGAAGCACCAGTCGAGGTCGCACCTGAGGTACCAGTTGTGGAAGCACCAGAGGCACAACCTGAAACACCAGTCGAGGTAGCACCTGAAGCACCAGTGGAGGTCGCACCTGAGGTACCAGTTGAGGAAGCACCAGAGGCACCAGTTGAGGTAGCACAAGAGACACTACCTGAAGCACCAGAGGCACCAGTTGAGGTAGCACCAGAGACACTACCTGAAGCACCAGTTGAGGTAGCACCAGAGACACTACCTGAAGCACCAGAGGCACCAGTTGAGGTAGCACCAGAGACACTACCTGAAGCACCAGTTGAGGTAGCACCAGAGACACTACCTGAAGCACCAGTTGAGGTAGCACAAGAGGTACCACTCGAGGTCGCACCTGAAGCACCAGTTGAGGTAGCACCTGAAACACCAGTTGAGGTCACACCAGAGGTACCAGTTGAGGTCGCACCAGAGGCACCAGTTGAGGTAGCACCAGAGGTACCAGCTGAAGTAGCACCTGAAGTACCAGTTGAGGTCGCACCAGAGGTACCAGTTGAGGTCGCACCTGAAGTACCAGTTGAGGTCGCACCTGAAGCACCAGTTGAGGTCGCACCTGAAACACCAGTTGAGGTAGCACAAGAGGTACCACTCGAGGTCGCACCTGAAGCACCAGAGACACTACCTGAATCACCAGTTGAGGTAGCACAAGAGGTACCACTCGAGGTCGCACCTGAAGCACCAGTTGAGGTCGCACCAGAGGTACCAGTTGAGGTGGCACCTGAAGTACCAGTTGAGGTGGCACCTGAAGCACCAGTTGAGGTCGCACCTGAAACACCAGTTGAAGTAGCACCTGAAGCACCAGTTGAGGTCACACCAGAGGTACCAGTTGAGGTCGCACCAGAGGTACCAGTTGAGGTCGCACCTGAAGTACCAGTTGAGGTTGCACCTGAAGCACAAGTTGAGGTAGCACCTGAAGCACAAGTTGAGGTCGCACCTGAAGCACAAGTTGAGGTCGCACCTGAAGCACCAGTCGAGGTTGCACCTGAAGCACCAGACGAGGTAGCACCTGAGTCACCAGTTGTAGCACCTGAAGACGCTACCGTACGTGAAAAAGAACCTTATGTTCCAAAATGGAATCCTGATACAGGAACATATATTTAAATTTCTTCCTTTTTATCATACTCTAATTTTTCATTCAAATGTAAAATAATTATTTTTTTGGGTAACTCATATTTTTCAAATTCCTCATCATTTAATTTTAATACATGTTTCATTAATACACGTGCAGTATGCTTGTGTGTTACAATTAAAGGTGTTTGATTTTCAGATAATGTAGATAAAATATCATTTTCATAATAAGGTAACAATCGTTGCAATACATTTTCTTTGGATTCACCCGTTTGTATCGTTTTAAAATAACAATTTTTATAGGTTGGATATTTATTTTCAATGGAATAATGTACAATTGGTGGTTTCATAGTGTAATTGGATCGCATCATTTCAGTAAATTTATCACCATAAATATCACGTATGTGTTGTCGTGGTACACCTTCTAACGTACCGTAATGTTTTTCATTTAATCTCCATGAAGTATGAATAGGCATGTATTGCTGATACTCTTTTTGAATTAATTGTGACGTTTCTATACATCGTTGTAATACGGATGTAAAGATAACATTCGGATAAATGTTATGTTGAATCATGGTTTGTGCCATTTGTAATGCTTCTTTTCTGCCATGATTTGTAAGTGGTATATTTGTCCAACCTGTAAATTTACTATCTTGATTCCAAATGGATTCACCATGACGAACTAGTATTATTCTTCGCATAATTTAACAAATACAAATTATTTTTAGATCATTTATATTTATCATTTGTATTATGTTTCTATTTTTGTTAATTTCATAGAATTAAATAGTTGTTAACACTATGTTGCAACCATTGTGTATGCCTGCTCTCATTTATTTGATATATTCTTTGACACATGTCATCATTGACACGTATAAAGAAGAATATAATAAAGCAATGATTGAATTTTGGATAAGTACTATTTTTACACTTTTGTTGAATATACTTTGTCAACAAGGTTTAGGTATTATTTCATGGCTAATTATTTCCATTCCTTTTATTTTAATGACCACAATTGCAAGTTTATTATTATTTGTATTTAAATTGAATCCAGCAACTGGACAGCCTGTACAATCTACACAGTCTACACAGTCTACACAGCCTACACAGTCTACACAGTCTACACAGTCTACACAGTCTACACAGTCTACACAGTCTACACAGTCTACACAGTCTACACAGTCTACACAATCTACACAGTCTACACAGTCTACACAGCCTACACAGCCTACACAGTCTACACAAACACACCCATCTGGTTATGCATATCCTATTGTAGCCAGATATCATTCTAAGTATCCTCATTCCGTTCCTTAAAATAATTCAAAATATCTGATAATAATTCTGTAGGACATTGTTCCGTTGGAACCAATAATCCATTTACATACTTTACATGTTTGGTAGGATCGTATTGATGTTTCACCAATATTTTCCAACGTTCTGAATATTTACGGTTTTCTTTGGTACCATGATAATAATGACGTATTACACCAGGTACATATCCTAATCTTACTTTTCTTGCAAGCATTTGGTACTCTGCAACAGACTGTTTGTATCCTTCCGTTGTTTCTCCATTCAAAGAACTCATACCATGACCTATGAATGACAATGCCATGTTATGATCTCCCGCACCTAAAATACTTTTATCATAAATACCAACTTTATCATATATTTTTCTATTCATAGCCCAAGCATAACCTGGATGCCAAAAGTCTTTACCGGAAGATCGGTATTTATTCTTTTGTTTACAATATTGGTATCCAAAACTAGAGTAAATACCCATTGTACCTTCTTCTTTATCCATGTCTACACAATGACTAAATAGTTGGACTACATCTTTACTTCCATTTAATAATTTCAAAGTATCTTGCACCCATGTTGCACTTTCAAATTCAATGTCTGCATCAATCCACGCCATAGCTTTCCAATTCGAGGGTAACATTTTTATACCCAAATTGACCATATTTTCTTTATGCCAAAGTGGTACTTCTGTACGTAATTGAAGATGTGTAGGGCAACCTTTTTTCGTAATCTGAAAATCTTGGTTACCATAAGCCAACTCTACAATATACAATTGAATCGGTTCTTGTGCCATACGATAGATAAATTCTTTGGCCAATAAGTACCTTGTTGCATATTGACATGGATTTGAAATTACCATTATTACATGCAATATATCCAAAGGATCATTGTTATAAATGGTTTCTTTGATTGGATTATGTATGTATCGAATTGTATCTATTTCAATACCATTGATAATCGTCATATAATTTCATTTGTTTTTTATTTAAATCTATTTTATTGAAGTTAAAATTGAAACATGTTATATTTTATTGAAAAAAATGGATTGTCATTTGATAAAAGTAAATCATATTCATCATTGCATGAAATATAAAAAAACTGTGTTTCGATGTATTTTTCCTGTATTATCTATTCCGCAAGAATTAGAAAAATATTTATTTACATTTATCGGTGTTTTTCCGTTGCATTTCGACGCTCTAAGCTATACAGTAAACGTACCTGGGCTTTTGCCTTCTTCAACGTGGTTGCCTTTGCATATGTCCTCTTCGGCCCTTTCACAGAATAAAGAGAACGATTTGGTAGCTTTCGAATTGTAAACGGCATATTTATACAGTAGAAATGATTTCACCATTTTTATAAACATAACATTTGAACGTTTGTTTTTTTGGTTTAGAACAATACACATTATTACTAGAAACAGTATTAAAATATAATAATTTGTCACCACCCGCAACAAGAATAATATTATAACAAAGTACACTGTACAAAATACCTAATACTGTACCTGATAGAATACCGACTTTTTTAGTACAATTGGGAAATAATTGAAACTTCACCATGGTATCCATGATCAAAATTCCTAAAAATCCAATAATTACATAATAATTCCAATCTTTATTCATTTGCATCGGTAAAATTAAATATGTCAATGTAAATACAATAAAAAAAGTAGATACAGAAAGTCTTGGAAAATTAGTAAACAAGGGTATCAATGGATCTGCACAATTATCTCCTTGTACGTACCCCACATCTTCATGAAATAAAGATGTTTGTTGTAACAAAAAAATAATTACGATACCTACAATACTTAAAAAAAGCCAAATAAATGCTTTTACATCTCCATTGAACATGGAAGACATCAACATGAAACTACTAATAAAAACGGGAGATAGTTGTACAAAATGTTTGATTTCCAGTTTCATACTATATAAAGATAGAATAGGTTTTATTAGTATGGTAAAATTAAAAAATCTTGGAAATACATGTTACATTAATTCTATATTACAATGTCTTTCTATTCCAGAACTACATGAATGGTTTAAACAAAATCATAAAGATTCATTATTATTTAATGAATACAAAGATATGCAATCATTGATGAGTGAAGGTCATGAAGGGATTACACCAAACAGGTTTGTTTCTGTACTATATCATACATTACCCTTTCAACGATTTCAACAAGAGGATGCCCATGAATTATTATTATATTTATTAGATGAGTTTCAATGCCCATTGTTTCAAGGTAAAAAAATATCTCATATAGATACAACCAAAGTAGAAGAAACGTTTTTTAGTTTAGAAGTACCTGTAAGACCTACCTTGGAAGAATCTATGCGGGCATATTTTGAACCAGAACAAGTAGAATGGATGGGAAAACAAGTATCGAAATGGTATGAAATTATTGATTATCCTACATTATTATGGATTACCTTGAAACGGTTTGACAATCGTAACCAAAAAAATAAATCTTTTGTAAATATTCCTTTGGAAATGGATAATTATGAATTAATTGCTATTTGCAATCATTTTGGAAATACGCGATCTGGTCATTATACAGCCACGGTAAAAAAAGATCAATGGTATGAATGTAATGATGAAATTATACAAGAGACTACCCCAATCACAAATCACGCCTATTGTCTACTGTTTAGGAAAAAAACTATGTAAATATTATGAATCCTATTTATGTAGTCATCCCCATGTTTGTAGTATTCTTTATTATACTTTGTACAGTAAATCAATATAGTGCTTTAGAATGGGTTCTATTTTTATGTTTTCTTTGTATCATAGGTGTCATTGGTACTCAATACTTTTTAGGTGTTGAGTTGACAACTACATTATCCTCACTTTTTTCTAAACCTGAAATTGACGTAGATATTGTCAATGATAAGGATACGGATAGTACACATAAAAATGATGGGCATAAACCTCCAGAGGCATATCACATTAATGGTCAATTTGATTATTCTATGGCGAGATCCATTTGTAAAGCATATGATGCTACATTAGCTACACTATCACAAATTAAAGATTCTTATCAAAAAGGTGGTGAATGGTGTGATTATGGATGGTCAGAAGATAATATGGTTTTGTATCCTACACAAGAATCAACATGGAAAAAATATCAAGATGGTAAAAAAGATCAATGTGGTATCCCTGGTATCAATGGTGGATACAACCATCGTCTCCATCAACGGTTAGGTGTAAATTGTTATGGGGTAAAGCCTGACGGTAAAATGCCAATTCAAGTTTCATCTGTTGAAAAAAAAACAGTACCAAAACAAGGAACAGTATCTCCTTTTAATTATAATGCATGGAGTCAATTTTAAGACAACTATATAAAGTATTTTATGTCAAAAACAGATATTTTAAAAGGACGTTTAGGAAACCAATTTTTTATCAATATAGCGGCAAGTCTTCTTGCCGAAAAATTCAATTTATACATTGTTTATCAAGGTGATACGGTAACAGAATTATTCCCTTTATTTGTTGGTACAAATACATATTCAACTACAGTGACTGTACATGATCATAATTATTTAGAAATTTATAACCAAGATACTATTGATTATAATCTTTCTTTTTATGATTATTTTCAAAGTTACAAAATAACCATATTGACACACAAATATATTTATTCAAAAATGAAATATATTATAGATAAAAATCCTTACAAAGAAAGGTACCATAATAATGATTGTTTTATTCATGTACGTTTGGGTGACGTGGCACAATGGAATCCAGGTGTTTCTTATTATTTAGGTGTGTTGTCTTCTTTGACTGTAAATCAAGTATATCTTTCTACAGACAGTAAAGATCATCCTATCATTCAAGAATTAATGAAACAACCAAACATAACATTATATGATGGTTCACCAACAGATACTATTTTTTTTGCTTCTACAAACAGATATGTTATATTATCACATGGTACGTTTTCAGGAATGATAGGATATTTAGCATTTTTTTCTAGTGTTTTTTTTGTAAAAGAAAGTCCAACGACTTCATGGGATTATTATGGAGGAAATGGAAAATTTAATATTTTTGAAGGAAAATATACAAGAGTAGGACCTTTTTTAGAAACATAAGGAAAATAAAGTGTACATTTATGGATATTGCAATGTTTGTTTACGCATCACTTCTTTTTTTTGTGTTGTCGCCAGGTATACTTTTGAGACTTCCACCTAACGGAAGCAAAAGGATGGTTGCATTCGTTCATGCGGTTGTTTTTGGTATTGTATGGAGTTTATCACACAAATTAATTTGGCAATCATTTCATTAAAAAGATCGATCTATGATTTGATATGTTCCTTTTGAATTTAACTTTTGCAACAACCATTCAAATAAAAAAATATATGTGGTATTATCTTTGTATTCACGACATGTATACAAATCAAAAGATAAATATTTTTTTTCAGGAAAAGTATGTACAGATAAATGAGATTCAGATAACAAAAATAAAAATGTGTATCCTTCTGGATGAAAATGATGTTCTATCTCTCCTATAATTTCATAGTTATGTAAAGAACATAATTCTTTACATATACCTTTGATGTCTATGTCAAAAGAAGGTATTTCTTTGAAATCACATATCAAATGTTTTCCAGAATATATTTTATTCGCAAACATGATTACTCTTTTGAGAAGAACTCTAAGTGATTTAAATAATTGTAATAAGATAATACTTGGTCTACATAAATCCATTTATTTACATGTTTGGAATAACATTCTATTATAAAAATAGCATCGGAAGTATATTCATCTAGTACCCATCTTACATCTTTACACAAAGAAAAATCTATTAAAAACATGGAAGTGTCTATATGAAACATTTCAATGACATTACCAGTTAATATGGTTTGATAAGGAAATTCCGTTGGATTTCTTTTTTGATCAAATGTATAGATACGATCTGATTCAAGAGTTTTCAATAATGTAAATAATTTGGGATGAATGATAGTATCCTCATCTAAAAAATAAACATATGTATCTTGGTTAATTTTATCTAATCCATAATTACGTTGAGCATTACCTTTGACGGAATGTACATCTTTACAACTATATTCTTTTATTTTGTAATCATTAAAAATATGAGGATTGGTCATTTTTAATTCATCATATACAATAATCCATTCATGTACGTAGTCAAATGGAATACTTTCTTTGATACGTAACAAATTATCTGGACAAGAACATGGTGTAATAATAGTTATTTTTTTAGGAAGTCTAGACAAATTGTATTCTAATATGGGTTCTGTTTTTTTTAAAAAAAAAGATGGTGTATTTTTATACAAATGATCAAAATAAGAAATCAATTCTTTTTCTGAACTATCCTTGATGGAATAAAAATGTATTCGATTCAATTTACATTTGTCTAAAACAATACCAATACTGTCGTCTTCAGAATCGTATTTATTTTCTAATATGATAAAATCATTTGTTATATCTTGATATAATTTTTGTATATAACTATAATGTTGATAAAAAGCAGACATTCCAAGAATACAATATTGTGTTTTATACTCTACATTTTTTATTTCATTGCAATAATGATATGAAAAAGTTGGATATTTCCAAATAGGTAAAGATAAATTATTGTCATCAATGGCGTTTTTTTCTTTCATGATTTTTTCAATATTCCAATGACGAAAACAATGAATAGTAAGATGATCTCTTAAACGATTAATTTCAGAATTACGAATCAATGAAAAATTATTTTGATTGTCATTAAAATATTGAATATATCCCATGATGGGAATTTTTACCATTTTTGTGTGAACTGCTGTTCGTAATAACAATTCATAATCATCGCTTATTGGTAAATATTCATTATAATTTCCCATTTGTATTAAAACATCCCTTCTCCATATTCTTGCATGATTTGGTACAGATACAATATGAGACAATGTTTTGTTATTTATATTTGGTGTAATGCATACAAAAACCCATTTATCCTTGTATTTTTTACGATAATATCCTGCATATCCTAATCCAAAATGATTACCATAGTTAAAATTGTTTCCATTTTCATAAATATTTATAAAATCCGTATAAATAAATCCCACTTCTGAATCTTCAAATACATTTGTTGCATGGTATAACAAAGAAGGTAGAATTTCATCGTCGTGATCTAATTCTAACACATATTTTCCTCTACATAATAAAACCGCTTCATTTTTTACATTACCAATAAATCCACTATTTTTACTTCTTTTATACAATCTTACTTTTGGTTCATCTTGAAAAGTGTTTTTCAAAAATAAAAAATGGTCTTCTTCCACAGAATCATCTAAAATAATCCATTCCCAATCGTTCATTGTTTGATTTTTTATACTTTCATAAGCACGTTTTATTTTATCATAAGAATGATAACATGTTGTAAAAATAGAAAAAATTGGTCTTATATTATCATTTGTCATAATGTTCATGTAACAATCGATTATACGAGAATGAAAAGAATGTATTTCTAAATGATAAAAGTGTAACCATCTCATTTTCATTCGATCAGAAATAATATCTTGAATTTTATATTCTTCCTGATGTTTCCCATAAGTAACAAGTAACGCATATTTAGAATCAAACAATAATGACAATTCATTACGTTCAATTATTTTTACAGTACATAATAATTTATTTTCCGAAAAAAAAGAATCTATATAAGAATATTTTTCATGTCTAAAAAATAAAAGATAAGGATACATTTTATTATAGTATTTTTATTTCTTTAACATGTTTGTATAATTGGTCCTTGAGAAGTAAACATCAAAATCATACCATAAGGTATATTTGTCATTCTTTTGTATGTTATACATCGGTTCATTTTCTCTTGAATGTCTCCACATATCATGATAACTAGTCGATAATCTACAATAATGTCTACAGTCAAAGAACCAACATAACGATCATGGAAAGTAATTGGTATTGTTTTGTTTATTTCAAAAGCAATACGATGTTCTTGTAATGCAACTGTAATTGCGGTTTGATAAATTTCAGGTGTATGTCCATACCCCAATGTATTTTGAATTTCGTTTGCGATATCCTGAATACGATCTTGTAGATTCATCTTTTCATTTCTTTGAAAAAGAAAGAATCAATTTTTTTTACTTTTTGTAATGTATGAGTCGTGTAGAAGAATTAAACGAACGTATATATTCTAGAAATCAAGGAGATGTTCCGGCTTTTTATTTCTCACCTAGACCAGTTCCTACGAAATATACAACTTTACCTATTCTAGATGAATACAAAAAAGAAATACCCATTTCATGTAAATCCATATTTGATACTACCACACAATTTTTGCCAGGTTCCACGGCACCTTGGTCTGGTAAAGCAAATTCGATTGATATAGAAACAGAATTATATAGACCCAAATCTTTTTTTCCTTCCAGTAAAAGTGAAATGTATCAATTGCGTGCTCCATCTTCCACCAATCATACACAACCTCATCCTCATTTATTTACATCTGTAGTTACAAAAGACAATGGAATTAAGGCAAAAATACCTGAAAAACAATTTTTTTACAATGATACAAGAATAAAAAACATATCATAAAGGAATTTAGAAGGGAACAACTATCAAGGGTATGGAAAAAAATAAAAAAAGAGGTCGAAAACCAAAAGGTGGAAAAATAATGGATTCTAAACAATCAGAAGAATATGTTCCCGTATTAGAAAATATTATTTTACATTTGAAATGTAGTAGTAAAGATATAACAGAAATTCGATACAACAATATATTGGTAGAACCTTTTATTGAAGAAGAATGTCAAGAACCATTAAAAATATACAATGAAGATAATTTACATCAAAAAATAAAAAATATATCAATACGATTACATACAAATGAAGTAAATGGAAGATCGGATTGTTTTTGGTGTACATGTTCTTATGAGACACACGCATTTTATATACCAAAAAGTTTTCAACAAAATCAATATCAAGTATACGGTTCGTTTTGTTGTCCAGAATGTGCTGCAGGATATCTTTTTCGAGAAAAAATAGATCATTCTACAAAAATGGAAAGATATCATTTGTTACATCAATTTTATGAATATGAAAAATCTATCGTACCAGCACCATCCCCTTATTATTTATTATCCAAATATTTTGGTTCATTGACGATACAAGAATATCGTGAAATGATTCGTGAAAAAGTATGTATGATGATTGACAAACCATTTTGTTGTCAGTATCCAGAATTGATACAAACAATGGATTATTCAAAACAATATAAATTATCTAGAAAAAATCAATAATTTAACGAGGGAAACCTACCATATTGGCACCAATGCCAAACCCTGCACCTGTGCGCGCAGTCATTCCCATACTAGGAATATACGTATCTAAAATAGAAAAAGTTGCTGCTGCCGTCAATGCAATGAGGGCAACTTCATCTAAGGAAAGTCCTTTTCCTTTAGGTATGGCGTATGCTGCAATGGCCACCATTAATCCCTCGACTAAGTATTTGATCGCACGTTTTAACAATTCTGCTAAATCGAACATAGTATCTGTATAGAAAAAAAATATATTGACAAATAAAAACTTAAATAAAAAAAGAAAGGTACTACTATGTCTTATGTTGACTTATTAGAAGAAGATAAACCTATTGCTCAACAAAAATTTGTATGTGTTTCCTTTATTTCCCCTGAAAATATTATTAAGCAAAAGGAACACTTTTTTTTTGAGCAATTTGTTAAGAATTGGGATTTTTTAAAGTCTATGCAAAAGTATGCTTCATTTACGGGATTTCTTTCCTACAAGTACAATTTACCAGCGGATCAGTTAACCAATGATTTTTCAGAGTTTTGCAAAGAAGAAAATGATAAATTGTCTAAAGAATCCATTTTGGATGATTACAAGACGTTTTTAGATAAGTATACTGATTCGTTAGAACTAGAATTCAATAAAAAAAATAATTTTCAAACCAATACTCGTGGTCTAAAAATCAGAGGTGTATATCCTTCACAAGAAGAAGCAGAAATAAGAGCAAAAATGTTGCGCGAAAATGATCCTTCGTTTGATGTATTTGTAGGGCCAGTTGGTGTCTGGATGCCATGGGATCCAGATGCGTATAGAACCGGTAAAGTAGAGCACTTAGAAGCTCAACTCAATGAATTAATGTCCAATAAGCAACAGAATGAGGCTAGTGCCAAAGAATATTTTGACCAACGTGTGAAGGAGACAAAAATGAAGGCACATGAAGAAAATAAGAAAAAAGCTCTTGAACACGGTAACAAATTGACACAAACAATCGATGAACAAGGTAATTTGATTAATATAAGAAATATGGATGAGGTAAAAAGTGCACTATTTGGATCCAATAAGATTGAAAAATAAAATAAATATTATCAAAAAATGTCTTTATTTCCTTCGTGCAACCGTCTGTTTCGGCTGACTACATGATTCAAGAATACGAATATACATTTGGTGCAAATGTCACGGTACAATTTGGTGACATTAAAAAAACTCAATATGGCCAGTACAAGAGTGCCAAAATTAATGTCGCATACACTACACAATTCGAACATTTTAAACGTCAAATACAGCAATATGGCAATGCAACTTTCTTTCATCATGCGAAAGAAAGTTGGATAGTAAAGATGAATGGCATCGATACGGTAAACATTGAGAAAGTAAAAGCAAAAATCATTAAAAAAACGATTAGGGGCGAACCCCACGTTTTTTTGTTTTATTTTTTATTTGTGTTTTTTCTAATACCATTCTAATATCTTTTTCCATTTGTTCTAAAATAGGTTTAAGTTTTTCATCTTGTTCTTTTTGTATAGGTGAAAATGGTAAAAGTACATCATTTTTTTCTTTTATTAATAAATCTATCAATATACCTCTATGTATTAGGTTATGATATTGAAAATGGTCCATAAAATAAAATTGTAAATCCATACTAAATCCAAAATTAAATAACATAGTTTGAATAGTATCCATTTCTGATGGTTTTAATAATTGACCATGAATACATTTTTTTAAAATACTATCGGTAGTAATTTGTTTTGTTATTTTTACGTCAACTTTTACTTGTAATCCATATTTTTGAAATACTTTTTCTGCTTCTTTTGCAAATGTATGAAATGTATGAAGATGTAAAGGTTTTTTACATATATTTGTAAACAAAGGTATCATTTGTCCATCTTTATGAATGATCAAATCAATTATATATTCTCCATTCAATTCATTTGCACATGGATATCCTAATATCTTTCCCATTTCATCATTGGAAAATGGACCTTTTAATTCTTGTTTTGAAATGAGAATTCCTTGTGATACTTCACTATGTATCAAATCAGGAAACTGTTTTTTTATCTTTTGTAAGTAAGCTTTTGTATTTGGATCTTTTGATGTAAATTCTCCATAATCTGGCGGTTGTACTAACATGGATGGTCTTACTCCTTCTTTTACCAAAATAACGTTGTAATCATTTTGTTCCATATTATAATGGATGAATTATATTTTGAAACTGTAAATTATTTTACATTGAAAAAACAAAAATATTTAATTATTTATCGAACAAACCATTATGTTGTAAACTATATAGGTTGGTTTGTTGGATATCATGCCACACAAGTTATGTTTCAAAAGGTTACATGTTTTTATTCAGAAAATCTAAATATGCACAGAATACATTGTACACCATATATGTATTTTGATAAAAATTCTATATTTTTTGAAATGATATCACAAAAACAAAAAATACAAGAAATGATGGAACATCGGGCTTTGTTGAAAATACTAAGGAGATTAATTGGGGATGATACATTTTATTGGTAATTTTGAATAAAATTGAAAAAAAAAATAGTAAAAAAAACAAATGGCCAATTTAGAAAATGAAATACTTAAAGAAAATGAGTCCACAGTTTGTGCACCACCTACTACACTCAAGAGAGAGATTACAGGGGAATATCAACAACAAGAAAACATTCATTTCATTGAAATGTTTGGTTTAACTGCATTTATTGAAGAAAATCAGAGTATGTTTAGAATGGAAATAAATGCTCCATTACATGTATATTTGAACAATCCATACTATATTCGAGCCCAACAATTATATTTACATAATACACGACGAACATAAGTATAAATTTTAAAAAATTGAACAATCTTTTTTTTATTATTTATAAAATGTCTCACTTTGAAGAAGTAATGTTCTATTCTATGATAAATGGTGAATTATATTATTGTTTTACTACAAATGGATATTATATTGGTATTTTTGACCATTACTCAAACCATACATGTGCGAAGATGAAACGTGTCCGTTATATTACAAATGAAATAATAGAGAGAAATGAATTATTAATAGATAGTACTTACAAAATATACAAAATCATACCATAAATGAGGATTTAAATACAGGAATATAATATGACACATAAACTTACTGTACGACGTATAAAAACGTATAAAAAACATAGAGATAAAAAAGATGACGCTTGTAATGATGGATTTTGTGAAGGATTAAAACCATCTAGTATGATGAATTTGTTACCACGTTATGCCATGCCTCAATTTTCTGATTTGAAAGAAATGAAATATTTTTCAAAACAAATCGGTATACCTGGAAAAATAAAAACGATTCCATTACAACAGTTACGTATATCTCAAAGGGAAATAAGAATTAGTCGAAGTAAACAAATTGCAGAATCCTGGAAAAAAAATCCTAACAAATTTACTTCATCATTACTAGTATCTACAGAAGTCAATGGACACGCCATTGTAGATGGTCATCATCGATTGATGGCTGCGCTATTATTAGAAAAAGAGGGTTATTTTACAAAAAATCAACCCATACGTGTCTATTGCATAGATGCACCTGTGTCAACTTTGTTGGAAAAAGCAAATGCGTTGGGATATAATAAAATACCACAGTACTTTTGAAAAAAAGGTTAAATCGTTTTATATAAAGTTAATGCGGCCAATCCACCTGCTATCTGTGCTACAATATAAGGTAGCGCAGTATCCATTTTTTGTTTTTTAGCGGCAATCAACATAATCGTGACAGCTGGATTGAAATTTCCTCCTGAAATGGAACCGCCTAAATAAATGGCAAGGGCCAACGCAGCACCAATTGCTAAAAAGTTACCAGTCGTTAAAATAATATAAAGGAAGAAGAAAGTACCAATAAATTCAACCAACACGGCCTTCATAGTTTATGTTTCGATTTTTTATTTTTTCTAAAATATATGCTCCCATGAAAAACCACATGGAAATCATTTTATTCCCTCCAGTATATATCATCCATCGTAGGCTTGTACAGTGGAATGTTGGTACCGTAAAAGGGGATGCTAATATTCCTCGCCAAGTCAAAGGAACACAGAAGTAAGTATAGGCGTGCGCCGCAGCATAGTGTAAGAAGAGCCAGCTTATATAAATAATAATCGTCCATTTGAGAGACATTTGTTTCCATTTCAATCACTACAATTTATTTTTGTTTCAATTTTAAATAAATCCGTTGAATGTTGTGCATATTCTTTTCCACGTTGTATCATTTCTGCACGAAAGCTTTCTTCCATCAAAATTTTTTCCCACAAACTAGGTTCTAAACAATGTGCATCAGTTTTGTATTCAAATCGTTTTCCATGTAAAATAACAGGTGACAAACGGTTGCTTGTTTGTATAAATATATGTTGTAACAAATGAAACGGATCTAATTGTAACGTAGATGTATTGATAATCGATAATACAATGGTATTTTCATTTGGAGGAATAGGGCAATGCATAAATAATCCACCATCTACATAATATTCACCTTGGTATTCAATGGGTGGAAACAAGAGCGGAATTGAACAAGACATGGAAATTGCTTTTATCACGGGTAAATCTGGAAATGTACTGTGATGTAAATCAATGACTTCTACTTTTGTAATAGCTGTACTATATAAATGCAAATCAATAGAAGTTTTCTCATACAATTCTTTCATGGTAATAGTCAATGGAATATCTTGTATGTGAAAGAGAGGTGCTAACAAATCAGAAAAAACAGAAGTTACAATACCATTGGTTTGCATAAATTGTGTAACATCTATTTTGAACCATTTATGTAAAGGACGTTTTATAAAATAATCTACCATTTCTTGAATGGGAACATGCAAACATAGTAACACAGCTAAAATAGAACCTGCAGAAGTTCCACGTATACTTTGAATTGTATCCATAGAAAAATAAGACGTTTCTAACAAATGATACAACATACCCAATTGTATTAACCCATTTGGTCCTGCAGAAGAAATAACAATGTGTTCCATAGCTGTTAATCCGATTGTTTATTTAATATAAATTCTAAAAGAATACCATGAAACTAAATTTAGACGAATTGTATGAATCAAAAAAAGAACATGATTTATCCACATTGAAAACATACAATCAAATTTTGGAAAGGACACACAAACAAATCAAAACTGCATCACGACAAAAAAATGAATGTTGTTGGTATGTAGTTCCTGAATTTATATTAGGTATACCTAGATATGATATACGTTCTTGTATCGCTTATATCATTCATGAATTAGAAGAAAATGGATTTAAAGTAAAGTATACTCATCCAAACCTTCTTTTTATTTCTTGGGGACATTGGGTACCAGATTATGTACGTGATGAATACAAAAAGAGAACTGGTGTTACCATTGATGGTTTTGGAAAAGAAATAAAAAAAGAAGAACCTAAAAAAACGATTTTAAAATCAACATCGACTTATAAACCTAGTGGGTTGATTTATAATGATGATTTTATCAAACTAGTGTAACGTTTCGATCGTTTATGGCTTTAATTCCCATGTATCTTTTTCATGATGATAAAAAGGATAATAATTCCATGGTTCAAATAATTCTCTTGGTGGTGGAACCGGTGAATCTAAAAAAGGTTCCGTTCTTTTTTTAACTTTTCTACCATCTCTTGAAAAATCATAATAATTCATATATGTATCATCATTGCAATATTTTCCTAAAGACATTGATTTTTCACCTTTTTTTTGATCATAATTAGAATATTCAAATTCTTTACAAATAGGACTTGGCATTGTATCACATTTATGCTTTTTTATCCATTTATCTTGTGTATCATAAAAAGTAGATACAAAACGTTGACAATTTTTTTTATTGTCGCGTTTTGTTTTAAAAGAACGATGACCAAATAAACCTCCTCGTCTTGTCTTCATATATTATGTTTTAAAAAAAGAGCGAAACGTTTCGATACTTTTTTAGAAAATGTATCAAAAGGTCTTTCTGGATGAAATTGGACACCATAAAAAGGGTACTCTTTGTATTCAATGATATTAATAAAATCGTTTAATGTAGATACAATGTTGATAGAGGGTATTTCTTTAATGTCAAACCCATAATCATGATGATGAGTAGAACAATTTGTTTTCATTTCTTCTTCCATGTCTGAAAACCAAGTACGTAGTGCAGACTTTCCTTTGAATGTAATAGGAAATCGGCCTTCTGTATGATGTTTTGGTAAAGAACGTATAGAATGCCCCCCTTTTTGGAACAATAGTAAAAATTCAAACCCTTGACATGTTCCCCAAATAGGATAATGTCGCCCTTTATCATTGTATTGTTTTGCAACTTCAAATGAAGTAAGTAATGTATTTATATATTTGTCACGTTGTGTTTTGTTATTTTTTTCAATGGCGCCTCCTGTCCATAGTACACCTTGTACTTGGTCTAAGCAACATAATAATTTTTTTTTGGGTAAATCATAAGGAATACATACAGGTGTAATGTTTACGGATTGAAGCCATTGAACGTATGTATCTGTTTTTTGTCTAGGCATTTCTATAATGGCTATCATTACATTTAATGATGTTTTTTTGCTAATCCATACAATCGTACAAAATTTTGAAAAGTACTTTTTTCAAAATCTTCTAAATAATTTCCGTAATAAATTGGATAGTCAAACATAATATAAAGAATTACTTTATGGAAGAAATAAGGTATCAACGAAATAAACTCAAAATGAATTTACAGAGATTACAAGAAAGAAGTCAACAAAATGTATTGTTGAAATCGGTAATAAAAGATTACGAAGAGTATGAAAGACATATGAAAGAACAAGACAACGCACATTATCGTCAATTAATGTTCATACAAAATTATTTAGAAGATATCATGGAAACAAATGAATTGACAGAGTCAGGGTTGAATCATTTAGAATATGAACACAATCGTATCTTACAAAAATTAGATCATGCAAAACAACTTACCGACGGCGCGATCTTGGAGTCCGTCTAGGTGACTTTCTTGGGGTTCGTCTAGGTCTAGGTGACTTTCTTGGGGTTCGTCTAGGTCTAGGTCTCCAACCACCAAATTCATTCGCCCAACCAGGTACAAACCCAGACGAAGCACTATTAAAACGCCCAGCCTCAACTTCAAATACATTTGGTGATCTCTCGGGAACAGCAGGAGGTCTGTCTGGAACAGCAGGAGGTCTGTCGGGAACAGCAGGAGGTCTGTCGGGAACAGCAGGAGGTGATCTTTCGGGAACAGCAGGTGGTCTATCGGAAAATAATTCCGAAGTAGGCTGTTCATCATCAAATAATCCATGTCTTCTAGATGAACTTGTCTGAACACGTCTTAACAAAGGATTCTTTACTTCATTAGCTACATTTGTAGACGAACTATCATCAATCTCTTTATGGTCATTTATTTTTTTAAGAATATCAGTTAATTGTTCCTGTGTTAAATTTATTGCAGAAGTTACTTCAGGACTTGCCGATCCATTATCACAACTACGAAGATTTGCAATAATTGCATTTATTTTAGTCTTAATTTCTTGTTTGAATGCATTTTCTCTTGCAATTCTTCTTTGTATAGCCTCGTTTAATTGTTCTGCAACGTCCATACTAAAGGTTTAGATTTTCTTCCCAATTGGGATCCATTGCATTCAAACTTTTTTCTTGAGTAGTTCCAATTTCATGATATTCATCCAACATTGTTGTATCTCCTATATTTTGTCCCATTGGATCCATTCCTGGATAAGAATTTTTATTATAAGGTGGATCATTCCTAGACGCATCCATTAAATGTAATGGTGGTGGTTTCACATGGTAAACGGTTTCATTTTGTGCATTGTATCCTTTTTGCATGTACAACAATGGACATTGTATCCCTTGTGATTTTTGCCATTCTACAAATTGTGTATATTCATCTAAATTGTGAAATATAATTGGATTGACACCTGGTATATCTGCAAGATTTGTATTTTTCAACCATATTTCATTCCCTTGATCAATCAATACATTTGGACAACGCGGTTTAAATCCCTCTTGAATTGCATAAGATGTTTGTGTCAAACAAACATACAGACCTGCTAAAAAGATAAGAAGAATGAACCATATCATTACAATAATGTATTATTTTTTTTTAAATCCTTATAGTATGATTTCTATTCATTCCGTAGACGATGTAGAAAAATTAAATCATTTGGCTCAGAAAAAAAATATTCTTGCGCGTTTTGTTATGAATGGTTGCCCTTGGTGTGTAAAATCACAACCAGAATGGGATACATTTACTTCTAATTATTCTGGAGATCTTGCTTTAGCAGAAATCGAATCTTCTTTTTTAGAACATTTTAAAGAAAAGATGGAACCACGCAAAGCGCGTATTCTAGTAAAAGGGTTTCCAACTATATTATTGATTCAATCCTCTAAAGTAACCCCTGTACCTTTTTTGAAAAAAATAAAACAAACAAAATCAAAAAAAACAAAAAAATCAAAAAAATCAAAAAGAGTATAGATAAATAAACTTATTCAATGAATGAATAAACGAATGAAACGTGAATTAGAAAAATTACCAGGTACGTTAGATGGTAATCAATACATCATTACTCCCAATATATTCTTTCAATTGTACAAATATCCATTTTTACCACCTATTTTAAAAATTCATTCAAAAGATTATATTTCTTGTTTAGCAAAATTATATCGTCAATATAAACCTTTTATTAAACAATACAACGTACCAATAGAATGTATTTGTTGTGTGTCAGTGACATGTCGATGGTCACCTTGCAATACCTGTAAAGATATATATGATGAATACATATCTTATTGTTTTTTGTTACGACAAATCATTGCTACCGATTATTTTTTCAAAAGAGTACCATTTGATGATTGTATCAACAATCATATTGCATGTTATTTATGGTAATTTTTTTAGTATTTTAATGCATGAAAGAAAATAAATGGGGTCCTGCCGTATGGTTTTTTTTACATGGACTAGCAGAAACAATTCACCCTATTCATTATTTACTTGTAAAAGACACGTTATGGAATTGGATAAAAGAAATATGTAATACTTTACCTTGTCCTGACTGTTCTTCTCATGCAACGTCTTATTTATCCAAAATAACAGTACCTTCTACGAAAGATGAATTGGTGAAAAAGTTATATATATTTCACAATGTTGTGAATCAAAATACTGGAAAACCTTTTTTTCGTATGGAAATGTTGGTACAATATAAATTACCCTTGACGGCATTGTTTACTTTTTACAAGAATGCTATTTTGAATCAACCTTACAATCCATATTTAATGATGAATAAAATGAGAAGTAAACGTTGTGTAGACAATCTTCAATTATGGTTACAAGAACAAAAATTACTGTAATTGTAATAATTTACCCCAAAATGTTTGTTGCTTCTTTTGATTTACCTTTTCTTCTTGTAACAATCGAAATGCTCTTTCTGTTGCTAATCTACTTTCTTCTTCTTCTTGTTTGGTTAATAATTGTTCTGCTTGTTCACGTTGTAATGGAACAATAGTTTGACTTCGGTGTCGTTTTAATTCCTCTACACTTGAAAATTTTCTTGTATAATCTTCTTCTGATACACCAATCACTGTATCTACTGTATATACACTTTTTAAATCTGAATAAAATGGTGTGTTCGCAGCATCAATGGTAGAAACAACCATGGAACGACTTTGTTTTTTACGTTCTTCAAACGATTGGTTTAAATCTTCATTGGATTGTAACCATTCACCATATCCATCTTCTTCTTTTAGGTAAAGACTTTCAAACAATGAGTTGAATTCTTTTGAAAAGGATGCATTTTTACTGAAACGTTCAGCCAATAATCGTTTGTCAGTTTCTTCCATACTTTGTAAAATGTCATCAAATGATTGTGGTTCATACATATTGGCTTGTGCTTTTCGTTTAAAAGAATACACGGAAGACAATAGAGAATATGCTTTATGAAAAAAAAGAAAATATTCTTTGTCTAATCCTGATTTATCTGGATGTACGGCAACTACACGTTTTCTAGCTTCTTTTAAATCGGCTTCACTAAATTGTTGTGGCAACTTGAATAATTTCAATAAATCTTCCAAAGAATAATGATCTAAATTCAAATCCATAGTGTAGAATGATTTATTTTTTTTAACCTTTTATTTTTTTGATATAAAAAGACAATTCTTCTTCATTTAAATGTGGTTGGTGTTCTAAAATATGATCTATATCAAATAAATAAGAATCTTCATTGCCAGAATCTTCATATTCATAGATATAATAAGCACAAAATTGTGATGTTAACACTTGATTGTACAATAATGTTTTTTTATTCAAATGTTTTATGTGTTGAATCAAAGTAGATATGTCATATCGTTGTTTGGTCAAATCATAGTTTGTAATCATTGTACTAGTAAAATATAATATAATTCAATTTTATGGGTGATTTAGTTCATTTTGGTTGTTGGAATAATATAAGTCCAAAAGCTTGTTTCCAAGAAACATTTGGTTTATTGAATCGTTATTTAGATGACCATACAGTTGATTTATTGTCTGTATCTGGAGATAATTTTTATCCAGCAAAAATAAAAAATACAAAATTCAAAGATGGAAAATTAGAAGAAAAAAAAGATTCAAAAGTAGCTCTTATTCATGAATCACCTTTGGCACAAGGGTTTCGTCGTTTAAATGAATTAAGTCCAAAAATTAGCAAGGGTATAAAAATGATATTAGGAAATCATGATTTACAAACCGGAAAAAAATTAATTGTATCGAAACATTATCCATATGATATGTCGAGTACCGATTTTGAAAAAGATGTTCAATGTAACATTATTCAATGGGAATTGAACCATCAAGGAAATGTTGATTTAGACATCAATCATGTAATAACATATTCTAGTCCAGGATTTGTAAAAAAATCTGCGACTCATGTAGAAACATTGATTTTGATGATAGATACGAGTATGTATTCACCTTTACAAGAAATAGGTGAAAATGGATACATAGAATGTTATAATCGGTTTTTAAAACAAAAACATCCAATGTCTCCTGAATATACGATTGATTCACTACGTGAAAAACAGTTTGATGAAATCATGGTTCAATTGAGACATTATCAATATGAACGTTTGATATTGATAGGACATCATCCTATCATTACTATAAAATCTAAACATGTAGAAGTCATAAAAGATGGAGAACCAGTAAAAGTAAATGGCAAAACAAAAAAAGTATGGGAAATACAACAATCTGAAGACATGCCTTTTTTCAAAGAATTATTAAAACATATTTCATCACATATAACCACAAGTACTATTTATTATTTATGTGCAGATTTACATTTGTTTCAATATGGTATTGCGAATATTCATGTTGCTGGAAGAGATTTTACAATTCATCAATATGTTGTTGGAACAGGTGGTACAGAGTTAGACGATGAATACAAACATCCAAATGATACTTTGTATTCCATAGATGAACTTCAAGGACAAATATATCGTTCAGATGATCATGAAGGGTACCACATAGAATATCAAATCATAGATTATAAAAAACAATGTGGATTTTTAGTATGTCATTTGAAAAATGGAATAAAGTTTGAATTTCATGGTGTTAAAAGTAAAGGTGGTACTAGAAAAAAAATGCGTAAAAATCGTAATTCGGTTAAATATTATAAATAACTATACCGTTAGCGTGTATCGATTTTGAAACCCATACATGAAATATTTTTTTTCAAATAACTTAAAAATCACGCTTACAATGATCCAGTAATACCTTTACATCTTGGAGTAAAATGTTCAAATCATCTATACGATCTTTATCCATTGTATCACGTATCTTGCATTCTAAATGATCGTGTAATCGTTGTACACTACGAACGTACACATGTACTTTTTCATGCATTCCTTTACTTTTAGCAAGAACCATCCATCCAAGTTTTTCATATTCAGCTTTAAACCATGAATGAAGTCCAACATAAGTAGCTTGATATTTACAACTTTTTCTTTTTGCACTTCTAGTCTTCATATTATATTATTCCTAAAATTATAAAAAAAAAAGTTGGGGTTTCGCCAACCCACTTTTTTTTTCAAAATGTAACCATTTTTATAAATATAGGAATAAGAAACACGTTATCATACTGTAAGTTCCATGTTATTTTCATTTTTTTCATATCATTTTTCTTAGGATACCAAACTTTTTTTTCAACATACTTTTGAGAAAACATCTTCCCTTTTACTTTTTGCTGGTGGTTATTGTTGATGTAAGCCATTTTACATTTCTATGTCAAAATACCATTTCAATTTTTTTTATATTTAAAATGTGAATCTTTGTAATGACATATTATCCTAAAATGGGATAAATATTGGAATATTTTTAATTTGATCTGGTAAAAATTGATTCAAACATAAAAGAATTACTATAAAATGGATCTCTCACAATATCAACGCAAAACCGACATTGGCCACGTTTTAGATGCACCCGACATGTACATTGGTCCTATTCAACCGGTTGAATCCGTAAATTGGGTAGCACAAGAAGGTAAAATTGTCTCTACTACACATCTTCACATTGCAGGTTTATATAAATTATTTGATGAAGTATTGGTCAATGCACATGATCAATACATTCGTATGAAAGAAAAAACACCGGTTACTTCTATTCAAGGTTCTTGTGTAGATGGAACCATTACCGTCATCAATGATGGACCAGGAATTGATGTTGCCATGCATCCAGAATATAAGATTTATATTCCACAATTGATTTTTGGTGAACTTCGTACATCTACGAATTATGACAAGGAAGAAAAAAAAATTGTAGGTGGTAAAAATGGTTTTGGTGCAAAGTTGGCTATTATATGGTCTACATATGCCAAGTTGGAAACAGTTGATGCAACCCGTGAATTGAAATACACACAGATATTTCGTAACAATTTAAGCATCATTGAACCACCGGTGATTACCAAATATAAAAAAAAGCCATACACTTCTTTGTCGTTTACACCTGATTATGCGAGATTAGGTATTTCTGGTTTGGATACAGACATGCAACGATTGTTTGAACGTCGTATGATGGACATTGCCGGAATTACCGATAAAAAAGTAAAAGTAAGTTGGAATGGTAAACCACTTTCCATTCAAAACTTTTCGGCATACATTGATTCTTATGGCATTGAAACAAAAGTACAAGAATCTTGTCCACGATGGGAATATGCATTTGCTTTATCAGATGAATTTCAACAAGTATCGTTTGTCAATGGTATTCATACCCAAAAAGGTGGTCGTCACGTCGATTATCTAGTCAATCAATTGACACGTAAGCTTTGTGCATACATTCTTCTTAAAAAGAAAGTAGAAGTACGACCTAGTATCATCAAAGATCGTTTGACGATTTTCGTGCATTGTTCTATTGAAAATCCAACTTTTGATAGTCAAACAAAGGATTGTTTGACGACACCAGTGACACAGTTCGGTTCTTCTTGTGAGGTGAGTGAAAAGGTGGTTGAAAAAGTAGCCAAATTAGGATTCATGGAACTTGCGTTGCGAGCAACAGAACAAAAAGAATTGGCAACTGTAAAAAAACAAGATGGTACTAAAACACGAACGATTCGTGGAATTCCAAAACTAGTAGATGCCAATTGGGCAGGTACTTCTAAATCTTCAGAATGTACACTTATTTTGTGTGAAGGAGACTCTGCTAAAGCAAGTGTTGTAAGTGGACTTTCCAAAAAAGATCGTGACGCTTTTGGTGTATATCCCATGCGTGGTAAGATGCTAAATGTTCGCGATGAATCATTAACACGAATCAATGATAACAAGGAAATACATGAATTGAAACAAATCATGGGTTTAGAAATTGGAAAAGTGTATACTGTAGAGGATGTACGGAGTCGATTGAGATATGGTAAGATTTTGTTCATGACGGATCAAGATCCTGATGGTAGTCACATCAAAGGATTGGGTATTAATTTATTTGGTAGTTTATGGTTGTCGTTGTTGAAACAACCAGGATTCATTGGTTTCATGAATACACCCATTATCAAAGCAAAGAAAAGTGGAAAAGAAATGGTATTTTACAATGAGGGACAATATGATACATGGAAAGCAACCGATCCCAAAGGATGGGAAATCAAATATTACAAGGGACTTGGTACAAGTACGTCCAAAGAATTTGTCCAATATTTTCAAGAAAAACAAAAACATGTCGTTCAATTTGAATGGCGGGAACAATGTGGTGATTCGATTGATAAAGTATTTAATAAAAAGAGAGCCGATGATCGTAAACGATGGTTAGAAGCATATTCAAAAGATGCATTTCTTGATACGTCAGATCGTACCATTTCTTATAGTCAATTCATTGATCATGAACTCAGTCACTTTTCCATTTATGATTGCAAACGGTCTATTCCTAGTGTCATTGATGGATTTAAACCAAGTCAACGTAAAATCATGTATGGTGTCTTTAAAAAGAAGTTGACAAAAGAAATTAAGGTTGCACAGCTAAGTGGATACATTTCGGAACATTCGGCATACCATCACGGTGAAGCAAGTTTAAATGGTGCCATTGTCAATATGGCACAAGATTTTGTAGGATCGAATAATTTGAATTTGTTGACACCGAATGGACAATTTGGTACTAGGCTAGAAGGTGGTAAAGATTCTGCAAGTGAGAGATACATCTTTACACAGTTATCATCTTATACTAGACTTATCTTTCCAGAAGCAGACGATGCCGTACTGGAATACAACATGGATGATGGAGATCCCATTGAACCCATCTATTACGTACCTATCATTCCAATGGTATTGGTCAATGGATGTCGTGGCATTGGTACAGGTACTAGTACAAATGTACTATGTTATCATCCAGGACAATTGATTGATTATTTGATTCAAAGATTAGAAGGATCCAATCATAAATTGGATTTGATTCCACATTATCGTGGATTTCAAGGAACCATCGAAGGAAAAGGAAAATATGTAATCAAGGGGTCCTATTCCAAAAAAGAATTGGTAGTTCACTTGACAGAATTACCAATTGGTGTATGGACAGTAGAATACAAAGAATATTTGGAATCACAGATTGGTGTTACAATCAAAGAATATAGCGATAATTCTACTGACAAAGTGGTAGACATGACAATTCGACTTTTGGCAGAATGTGACGTTGAAAAAGTATTAAAACTTACCACTACCCTTTCTACCAGCAATATGAATTTATTTAATGCAGAAGAACAATTGAAAAAGTATACAGAAATTCATGACATAATGGAAGAATTTTATGATGTTCGATATGCAATGTATGAGAAACGTAAAGTTCATCAATTGAAAGTATTGCGTGATACATTACATAAAGTAGAACAAAAAGTGAAATATATTCGTGCGGTATTATCAGGTAAACTTGATTTGCGAAACAAAAAACAAGAAGTACTATATGCAGAATTGGAAGCACAGAAGATTGACATGCGCGAAGAGTCGTATTCATACTTGACAAAGATGCCAATGGATAGTGTTACCAAAGAAAAAGTGGAAGCATTAGAAAAAGAGTTCAAGGAAATACAAGAGGAAGTGGCAAGATTAACAGCAATGACAGTAGAACAATTATGGATTCATGAATTGAAAGAATTGAATAAAAGAATATAGTATGAAAACAAAAAGAAATATTGTGAAATACAATAAAATATCGCGTAAACGAACCATAAAAGATAAATTCAATAGTCCAATATTTAGAATTTTTAACATAGAACCTGATGATCCTTCATGGGATTTTCATCTCGATAATGTAAAAAAAGCAAATGGTGAATATGTATTGATTAGTCCAATTCAACCAATCCATTCATACAATAACGAATGGTGGAGCAAATATCAACCATTATCTTATATTATTGAAGATGAAATGCAAATAAAATTAACTCATTTATGTAAAAAGGCAAGAAAAAGAAATATAAAAGTGATTGTTGATGTTGTTTGGAATCATACTTCTATTGTAATTTATAATGAAAAAACAAAATATAGATATAACAAAAAATATATTCCTGGTAAAGAAACAACACTACGTGAAAAAAAATATGAATGGTTCTCAGAAGGTTTACCTGATTTGAAAACAACATTGATGGAGATCAAAAAAGAAGGACGAACTGCAGTTCAACTAATGAGAAAATGTGGAGTAAGAGGATTCCGGATTGATGCATCTAACTATATAGATGATGATTTTTTTGACTTTGTTTTTGACGATTCGCCAACGAATGAATTACATTTATATGAAGTATGGATTGAAAATATTGACCCGTATGAATCATGGATGTTGGATAGAATGAAACATGATAAATGTCAGGTTGTTTTTTATGATATGAGTTCTTATTTTTATTTAAAAAATAATACATCTAAACAAGTCTTTCCACTTGTACCATCTCAATTTTCTATCAATGCGATTTTAAATCATGATTTTATATTACAATTTAAAAAAGATGATTCCAAATTATTGTACATGTATTTTTTATTATCATTGTTCACAGGGAATGATAAATATTTTTATTATAGTATTTTTACAGAAGATGATAGTTCCATTTTTTACAATAATTTACTTTTTAATTGGAATAATTATTTTAATACTGTAGAACCAATATTGAAAATCAAAAAAAATATGCCAAAAATAATAGGAACTATAGAAATGTTTAAATATGACACATCAAATAAAGCACCTTTATTAGTTGGATCTGTAGGTAAAAATTTTAAAATGTTGGTAAATGTAAAACACAATTTTGAAACTTCAGTAGATAGTATTCCTTGTAAAAAATTATTTGGTGAAACATTAGATAAGTTGACTTTGATGAATTTATTGAATGGTGAAAAATTACCAAAAAATAGAATCACTTCTGATTATATATCCGTTCCGGAATATTCATATTCATTTATTCACAACAAAAGTAAAATTCATGAAAAAATAAACATTATCATGTTTTGGTATCAAGGATATGATGAAATGCCTGAATGGGGTAAAAAGTCAATAGATATATGGTCTAAATATGAAAATTGTAAAATTAATTTTTTTGATAGAAAAAGTATAACTACTATACTTAGTAAAGAAGAATTAAGACATGTTGAAAAAATAGAAGAAAAAATAAAAAAACCATATGTGTATGCAACTTTATGTGATTATATAAGATGGGTTTTATTATTGAAATTGAAAGGTGGTGTATATATAGATTGTGATGTATATCCTTCTTCAACTTCTATTTATTTATTGAATTGTTTACATGAATATAATTATTTGATATTAGGAAAAGAACCATCGTCTTTCATCAATAATGCGATTATAGTCGCATCACCGAATACGTGCCCTATTATAAGTAAAATTGTTGATTTATTAGTTAAGAATATTTATGAAAAAGATTTGAATGCAACTATTGCCAAATACAATTATATGGATAATAAAAATCCATATTTTAATTGGACAATCAATAATACTGGACCATATTTTATAAAAAGTGTAATAGAAACACACTTCAAAGATAATGAAAATATAATTGTATTAGATAGTATTTGGTTGTATTCTACTTATTATAGAAAAGAAAAGATAAAAAATCAAAATTGCGGTGATGATATTGGTTTGATTCAACATTGTTATGCAGGGTCTTGGGTAAATTGAAAGTGAATAAAATAATATGTAATTGTATGAAAACGAAAAAGAGAGGTGGTGGTGTTAGATATAATGATGCAGAAAATAGATGGGTAATAAATGTGAAAGAACATTCACATCCGAATGTATTAGCTTATTCTAATGCAGAAGCACTTTTTTTTAATGATATTGATTGTAAAGATTATTATTTAGATTGTTATTCCGATAACGTATTAGAATACATCAGAGATATATTAACATTTGATGGAATACCCATATTAACAGATGGAAAAATAACACCTGGTATTACAAAAGAACAATTTAAACAAGTGTATACAAATCTAATAGTATGGTTAGCAAAAACATTAAAACAAAGTATTACCTATCGTGAAAATGAACAAAGAAGAATTGTAGAAATTGAAAAAAGTAAAGGATCATATGATGAGACAGAACAAACTATGATGACACATGACTTTGAAATACGTGTACGAAAAAAATTAATGAAAAACATTGATCATTTTTTAAAACCATATGAAAAAGTATTAGAAACACCAATCAAAGTTGCATCAAAACCAATTAGTTTCAAAGATCTGTATGATGACAGTAATGACTATGATGTATTATCTTATGTAGAAGAACAAAAAGACAAATTATCAACAGATGAAAAAACAAAAATAAAAGAAAGAAAAAAAGAAAAAACACGTAAAGTGAAAGTACCTGATGTATCAGAGAAAGTACCTGATATACCAGATAAAGTATTACATAGTGAAAGTGCAGAAATGTTACCTAAAGTACCAAAAAAAAATGACAGAGAGTATATTGAGCTAAAAATTAAATTACAAAAAGAAGTCAATCAATTAGATGTATTTAATTTAGAAAATTTTGTAATTAAAATGAATGACATTTATGAAAGGTCAATGTATCTTTCAGAAAGTGATAAATATATGTTTTTATTTATTAAATTACTTTATTCTTTACAATTATTCCTCGTAACAGAACGATTACTATTTATTTTGACTGAAAAAGGAAAACCTGAAACAAGATTGTATGAAATTAAAAATAAATTAACAGAACAAGAATTAAAATATTTATTTCACGTAAATAACGATCATGGAATACTTGATTTAAATGATTTATTTATTATTGCAACTGATGATTTAGTCGAGGAATTAATTCCAATGAAAATAACACAATTTGATGTAATATTTTATTATTTTTATCAATATTTGAATTTGTTGTCTTCCAATCCAGAAATGAAATTACCATTTATGGTAGATCATGTAAGAAAATTTCATGAGTACAAATATTTTTATGAAGAACGATTAAAAAAATTTTATAAACGAATTAAATATATTATTCAAAATAAAGATGTAGTTTACTTATTTGAGACAAAGTATGGTTTGTTCTTAAACAAAGCATGTGATAATTGTGGAAGAATACTTCCGTTGAAAAGTTGTATATGCCATAAAGTGTCTTATTGTAGTACAATTTGTCAAAAAGAACATTGGCCTGAACACAAAAAAGTACATAGTAAGAGTTAAAATTCCCGTTAAAATTCTGTTAAAATGGTATATCCTTGTTTATTGTAGAAGGCTCTTCTCTTTGCCCATTGATTTTGAAACGTTGGATGCGGATCCACAATATCAATTACTGTTGGTCTTTCATGTTTCACACGCAGAATCCGACCAACTGCTTGTGTAACATCTGTTTTGGGTGTAGCTAGAATTAGTGTAGTCAACGTTTTAATATCTAACGCTTCTTCTGCCATGGCATATGTTGCCAATACTATTTTTTTAGTTTCCGTTTCTTTCAATGCGGTTTGTTTCATACCTCCAACATAATATCCTACAGTACCTAAATTTCGATGTTCAATACCAGAATAAAGATAACTTAGTAATGCTTTAGTATGAGCTAATACCATGATTTGTCCGGTAGACGGCATTGTCAATAATTTACCAATAATTTCAAGAATACGATCTTTACGATCATTGTATTCACTCACTTTTTTAATCATACTGGTATAATTGGTTTCACCACGAAAATTCAGAATCACTTCATTGAAAGTTGTATCTGGTGTAGTATACATGATTTTATGAATGTATACTGTCGTACGTTCACGTTTTGCAGAATACACCACTTCTCCCAAAAATAACTTGAATACTTTAGTCAAACCATCTTTACGTTCCATTGTTGCTGAAAGACCCAACATATAAGGTGTGACAATATGGAAAAGGGCATTACTAAATACTTCGGCTGCAATGTGATGTGTTTCATCAATGATAGTAAACCCAAACCCTTCAAAGATTTCTTTGGGATACGTTTTCATTGAAATACTTTGAAGCATACCAATGACAATGTCTTTGTCAACATCCATTGTATCTCCTTGAATACGACCAATGGTTGCTGTAGGAAGAAATTCACGAATACGTTCCATCCATTGTTCTAAAAGAAATTCTTTATGAACAATGACTAGTGTTTTTTTTCCAATACGATGTATCAGGTGTAATGCAACAATTGTTTTACCAAAACCGCATGGTAATTCAAGTAGACCACATTTCGCTGCTAAAAAGGCATCGACTGCACCAATTTGTTCTGGACGAATCGACCCTACAAATGGAAGCTGAATTGTTTTTCCTTCTAAAATACGTGAAGGTGCATCTCCATAAACAGACAAACCATAAAACCTTGGTACATACATTTTATGTGGAGATTCGCGCCATGCCTTGAATTCTTTATCATCGCCATATTCTTGACGAACTTTAAAGGTAAGTTTTCTACATAATTCATGATGTTGAATGGGAGTCAATAAATCTTTAGGAATGGTGTAGCCTTTTGAACCAAGAAACATTTTTTCTAGAATCAATAGAAAAGAAAAGTCAATTTTAAAAAAAATAATAACCTAAACTATGAACCTTTTACATGGCATTGTTCTTGTTTTACTATGTGCTATTATATTGATGGATGTGAAATTACCACCTTCTATTCAATCCTTAGGGAAAGTACCCGTATCTATCACATTATTGTTTCTTGTTTTTTATTTATTTACAAAATCACCTATTTTAGGAGTAATTGGTCTTGTTGCTGCATATCAATCCATGCAAAGTAACATGATACGATATATACAACCACAATTACCTACTGATGGTGAATTTACACCCCAAAATCAATTTCAAGAAACATTAGAAGAAGAAGTGGTTCAAAATATAGTACCCATGGTAACACAAAGTCCAGTCCATTTAAATTTTAAATATAATTCAGAGAATACGCATTCTGCGGAGCTTCTTTGATTTTTTCTTTCCTCCTTTATTAAACATATCCATTAAATAATCTATTTCTTTTTCTTCTGAAGCAGACGCACGTCTAGTTTTTGGCGGTGTTTTAAGTTTAGGATCTGTTTCATTGGTTGAATCTGGTACTGCTGTTTTCAATGCTGTTGCTAAATCAAAAATTTCTCCTTCTGTAGATTGATTCCATGTAAATGGTTCACCTTCATCTGAACTATGTACTTGTCCAATTTTTTCAGTAAAAATAGGTGTAGTAGATCGAAATCTATGATCTAATAAAGTAAACAGTTGGTGTATCTGCTTATCATAATGTATGTATCCAGGTGTTCCAAGTGGATATCTATCTCTATATTGATATGCGTGTCGAATATTTCTTAGTATAGGGCCAGCTATTGTATAGCTTAATTCATGTGCTTCTCTTAGTTCATTTGCCATACTCATTTAAACAGATAATTATTTAAATGAGTATGAGAGTTCCGTTTGTTGGTTTTTTATTGAAGTCATCCATCAAACGAACCATTCCTTATGCGATACCTTATTCTTATATGATTCAAGAAATAAAACATCATCAAGTAGAACAAGTAAAAATTGTACCTGAAAATACGATTATAGCTCGTCTAGTAGATGGAACTACCCAATCTTCTATTTTTCCGTCTGATGCTTCTTTGACACAATTACTAGTAGATAATGATGTTCCATTTGCAGTAGAACCAAGACAACCTGATGTATTGGCTACGATTGCAAACATTGCTTTACCTTTGTTTCTTTTGTTTTCATTTTTCAATGCACGAAATCCAATGGATATGATGAAAACAAAATCCATTCAAATGGAACCTACTGGTGTGACTTTTGCAGATGTAGCTGGTTGTGATGGTTCGAAATTTGAATTACAAGAAGTGGTTGATTTTTTAAAACATCCTGAAAAATATGAAGCAGTAGGTGCAAAAGCACCTCGTGGCGTATTGATGGAAGGACCACCTGGTACAGGTAAAACATTGTTGGCAAAAGCAGTTGCAGGAGAAGCAGGTGTTCCATTCATATCTGCTTCCGGTTCTGAATTTGTTGAAATGTTTGTAGGAGTAGGAGCAAGTCGTATTCGTGATTTATTTTCAAAAGCAAAAAAAAATGCACCTTGTATTGTATTCATTGATGAAATTGATGCAGTGGCTAAAAAGAGAGGTGGTACGATTGGTGGACCACGAAGTGGTGGAAACGATGAACAAGAACAAACGTTAAATCAATTGTTGACGGAAATGGATGGTTTCAATGGAAATACAGGTGTAGTAGTTATTGCTGCGACCAATCGCGCAGATGTCTTGGACAATGCATTGCTACGTCCTGGACGGTTTGATCGACGTGTTCCAGTAGATTTACCTGATCGTAATGGTAGAGAAGCCATTTTAAAAGTGCATTCAAAAACACGACCATTGGATAAAAGTGTAGATTTACAAAAGGTAGCTTCACAAACCATTGGATTTAGTGGTGCATCTCTTGCAAATCTATTGAATGAAGCATCTATTTTTTCTGCACGTAGAAATCAAACTACCATTTCTATGAAAGAAATCGAAGATGCATTTGATCGTATTACGATAGGTATTGCCAAACCGCAAATTCTACAAAAAAAAGAATTAGTCGCTTATCATGAAGCAGGACATGCGATTATGGGTATATTGGCTGGATATGAAGTATCTAAAGTAACCATTCTTCCAAGAAGTCAAGCAGGTGGATTTACATTATTTGTACCACCAGAAGACGATATGTATACCAAGGCTTATTTAGAATCACGTATTCAAGTAGCATTGGGTGGTAGAATTGCAGAAGAAATTGCATTTGGCATAAACAATAGTACTACGGGAGCATCGGCAGATTTTCAATCCGTTGCAACATTAGCGAAAACAATGGTAACACAATGGGGATTTTCTGAAAAACTTGGAACGGTTGCATGGGAAAATCCATCAGAAGCGACACAAGAATGGATTGACATAGAAGTACAAACGATTGTACAAAAAGCATACATAACTTGTAAAGAAACCTTGACAAATCATTGGGGGTTAGTCAAACGACTAGTAGATGCATTGTTGATAGAAGAAACGGTTGATTCAAAACGATTGATGGAAATTATGAACGTCTAGTTTTCATTCGTCTTTTTGAACGTTTTGTTTTACCACCGAAATATTTATTTATATTACGAGAAATCGAACGTGCATGACCTGGTGGTAAATTTTTTACAACTGCTAATCTAGCAATACTACTATTTAATTTATGTTTTAACTCACGATATTTTTCAGGAACATCTATGTTACGATCTATTAAACCTTTTATAAATTCATAATTGAATAAAGAAGGATTTACGTATTGTAATGCATTTACGTTTCTTTGAATGACATCCAATATAACTGGTATATTTGTACAATAACGAATTGCTCCTATACTGTTTTGTATTGCGTCTTTTTCGATATCTGGATCACCTTGTAATCTTGAATATCGAAGTACCATACCATTTTGTTGAACAGCAGTTGATACAACTTCTCTGTCTTCTTTTAATTCATCTGAAGCAAATTCAAGTGAATACCCATTTTGTCTCACAGCATTTAATACAACATCTTTATCTGCTTTTAATTCATCTGAAGCAAATTCAAGTGAATACCCATTTTGTCTCACAGCATTTAATACAACATCTTTATCTGCTTTTAATTCATCTGAAGCATATTGAAGTGAATGCCCATCTTGTCTCACAGCAGACAACACAACTTCTCTATCGGCCTGAAATTGTAGCGCATATATAAGTGCATCCCCGTTTTGTCCGACAGCACTTAATACAACATCTTTGTCTCCCTTAACTTCTGGAGAAGCATATTGAAGTGAATACCCATTTTGTTTAACAGCAGTGAGTACAACTTCTCTATCTGCTTTTAATTCAGGTGAAGCATGTCGAAGTGCCATACCATTTTGGCGAACAGCAATTGATACAATATCTTTATCTGCCTTAAGTTTCGGAGAAGCAAAATAAAGTGACCAACCATTTTGGCGAACAGCAGTGAGTACAACTTCTCTATCTGCCTGAAGTTCTGGAGAAGCATATTCAAGTGCTTGCCCATTTTCTGTTACAGCAGTCAATACAACAGGTTTCTCTCTCTTAAGTTGAGGTGAAGCAAATCGAAGATCATCCCCATTTACTGTCACAGCAGCCAATACAACTTCTTTATCTCCATGAAATTGTGGAGCAAATCCAAGTGACAAACGATTTTGTCTCACTCTATCTAAAATATCTTGTCTATCCATAATATATTCAAATATTTTACGAACGTCTAGTTTTCATTCGTCTTTTTGAACGTTTTGTTTTTGGTTTACCACCAAGAAATTTTGTTATTTCAGATAAATTATCACGTGATAATTTGCTCTTTTCTACTACAGAACTAGCCATGTATTTTTCAACGTTTCTTTTTAAATGAGGATAATTATTTGGAACAACTATATTGTAACGTACAATCCCTTCTATAAAATCTTTTTGTTCAAATAATTCAACATTTACATATTCCAAAGCTTGTATGTTTAATTTTAGAATATTCAATATAGCTTTGACATTTTTGCAATAAGATAATGCCATTATATTATTACGAATCGCTTCTGTACATAGTTGTTCATCTTCTTTTAATGCGTCTGACGCATATCTAAGTGAAAGTCCATCTTGACGAATTGCAGCTAAGACAATTTCTTTGTTTGCTTTTAATTCTTCTGATGCAAATCTTAGGGCGTATCCTTTGTTTTGTACCGCACTCATTACAACGTCAGCATCTCCTTGAAAATATGGTGTATAGCGAAGAGCAGTTCCATATTCTTTTACTGCAATCATAACAACTTCTTTGTCTTGTTGTAATGCATCTGAAGCAAATTCAATTGCATCACCTTGTTTTGCCACTACACTCATAACAAAATCCCTATCTGATTTTAATTTATTGGAAGCGTATTGAAAAACATCCCCAGTAAGTCTTAATGATGCCAAAACAATTTCTTTATCATCTTTTAATTCATCAGAAGCAAATTCAAGAGAATACCCGTTTTGTTTTACTGCTGTCATGACAATCTGTCTATTTCCTTGAAATTCTGGAAACGATTGGAGATCCCTACCATTTTTGCTCACTCTTATTAAAACGTTTCTATCCATAATATAATTAAATATTTATAAACGTCTAGTTTTCATTTTTCGTAAATTTCCTTTTTTCATAGTACGACTTCTTTTCATAGAACGATTCGTTCGTTTTGTTTTAAATGAACCACCTTTGGGTAAGTAATCTCTTATTTCCCCAAAATTATCAGGTAATAATTTATGTTTGTTGGATATTTTGTTAAACGTGTATTTTGCAACTTTACTTCTCAACTTGGAATAATATTTACCTACAAAAGCCTCAGGAATACTTAAATTGTGACGTGCTAAACCTTCTACGAATTCATCATTGAATAAACTAGTATTTACATATCGTAATTTATCTATGTCTCTTGTAATGACAGATAATACGACTTTCATGTTTTTACAATAACGAACGGCTTCTAAATTATTTTGTACTGCAAATCTTTCTATTTCTACATCACCTTGAAATGTTGTTGCATATTGAAGAGCCAATCCATCCTGACGCACCGCAATTGAAACGATTTCTCTATCTTTTTGAAAATCAGGTGCAAATTCAAGGGAACGTCCATTTTTTTCAACGGCAACAGCTACAACATTTTTATCACTTTTGAATTCATCTGCATATCTAAGTGCATTGCCATTTAATTGTAAAGCTTCTAAAACAAATTCTCTATCTGTTCTTAATTCATCGGAAGCATATCTAAAAGCTTCTCCGGTTGAATGTACCGCAGCTAAAACAACTTCACGATCTTCTTGAAACGCTGGTGCAATATGAAGTACCAATCCATCATTTTTTACAGCATTTAAAACTACATCTTTGTCACTTTGAAATGCTGGTAAATAATATAGAGCACGTCCATTTAGTTGTACTGCATGTAAAATAAATTCTTTGTCTTCTTGTAATTGAGGGGAAGCATATCGAATAGCTGGTCCATTTTCTCTAATTGCAGTTAAGACAACATCTCGATTTCCTTTAAGTTCTTGAGAAGTAAATTCAATCGCGCCACCATATTTTTCTAGTGCGATCAAAAGGAGATCTTTGTCTTGTCTTAATGCATCGGAAGCATATTGAAAAGCACGTCCACTTGAACGCAACGCTCTTGTCACAACTGCTCTATCATTTTTTAGTAAAGGTGAAGCAAACTGTAATGAATCACCATAACGAGATACCGCTTCTAAAACAATTTCTCTATCATTATGAAAAACAGGTGCAAATTCAAGACCATTATATCCATGTGTTTTTACAGATTCTAATACGACATCTCTATCTCCCTGAAGTGCTGGAGCATATTGAAGAGCAGAACCATTCTCTCTAACTGCAGTTAAGACAACATCTCTATCTGCCTTAAGTTCATCAGAAGCAAATTGAAGAAGTCCACCATCGTACGCTACCGCAAGTAAAACGACATCCTTGTCTCCTTGAAATTGTGTTGCAGATTCAAGTATATCACCGTAGGCGGATACAGCAACCAAAACGATTTGTTTATCCGCTTGAAGTTCTGGTGAAATGTATTGAAAAGCATCTATACCTTTTTCTAAAGCAATCAAAACGATTTCTTTATTTGCTTTAAGTTCTGTAGAAGCATATTGAATTGCATCACCATCTTTTCTAACAGCAATCAGTACAACATCTTTATCTGCCTGAAGTTCCGGAGAAGCAAACTGAAGTGCATAAGGATTTTCTTCTACTGCGGCTAAAACAACCATTCTATCACGTTGAAATTCTGGAAACGATTGGAGATCCATTCCATTTTCTTTTACTCTTTCTAAAACATCTTTTTTATCCATAATATATTTCAATATATTTTACCACAATAATTGATCTGCATAATAACCTGGTGTTCCTTTTCGTGTACGATCTTTTTTATGTCGCATCTTGTACAATTCACGACGTTTGGTAGCATACACTTTTCCTTTTACTTTTTGATAGGTAGGATAATCCATCATTCCTTTGGCACCTACAGAGGCTATTTTTTTACCTTTGAATACATCTATCTTTTTAGTTGGATTGGTAGATGGTTTCACGGTAACACCTAATCGTTTTGCTTGTTTGTACGTATAAGGTGTAATGGAATAACCACCAAGAAATTCTTTTGTTGATACAAAATCTTTATCTGACTGAAGTTCCGGTGAAACTAAACGAAGTGCTTCCCCATCTTTTCTCACTCTTTCTAAAATATCTTGTTTATCCATAATATATTCAAATATTTATGAACGTCTAGTTTTCATACGTCTTTTTGAACGTTTTGTTTTACCACCGAAATATTTATTTATATTACGAGAAATCGAACGTGCATGACCTGGTGGTATATTTTTTACAACTGCTAATCTAGCAATACTACTATTTAATCTATGTTTTAACTCACGATATTCTTCAGGAACATCTATATTACGATCTATTAAACCTTTTATAAATTCATAATTGAATAAAGAAGGATTTACGTATTGTAATGCATCTACGTTTCTTTGAATGACATCCAATATAACTGGTATGTTTGTACAATAACGAATAGCTTTTACATTATTTTGTGTTGCGACTGTTTCAATATCTTTATCTCCTCTTAGATCTGGTAAAACATATTCAAGATTGTAACCATTTTGTAAAGCAGTCAACACAACTTCTTTATCTGCTTTTAATTCATCTGAAGCATAATAAAGTGTGTTACTATTTTGTTCAACAGCCGCTAACACAATTTCTTTATCTCCCTTGAGGTGTGGAGAAGCATATTTAAGTGACAAACCATTTTCTTTCACAGCATTCAACACAACATCTTTATCTCCCTTGAGGTGTGGAGAAGCATATTCAAGTGCACTTCCATTTTGTTTAACAGCCTCTAATACAACATCTTTATCTTCCTTAAGTTCTGGAGCATATCGAAGTGCAGTTCCATTTTGTTTAACAGCCTCTAATACAATTTCTTTATCTACCTTGAGGTGTGGAGAAGCATATTCAAGTGCAGTTCCATTTTTTTTAACAGCCTCTAATACAACATCTTTGTCTCCCTTAAGTTCTGGAGAAGCATATCGAAGTGCATAGCCAATTTGTTTAACCGCAGTTAATACAACTTTTTTATCAGCCTTAAGTTCAGGTGAAGCATATTCAAGACCATTACCATTATGTCCAACAGTAATTAACATAAATTGTTTATTGGATCGTTGTTCTTGTGTTGCATTCATACTATTTACGTAGAAAATATCACAAATACAAAATTCTAGTATAGTATGAAATTAATCTCTTTATTATTTCCGTTGATGAATTTAAGAGATATTGATCTTGAATTGGCAAGACTTCGAATGAAAACGGGTATGTTGTTAAGAAAAAAACAAGATGTATTGAAAGAACGGACTGGAATGGATTTTCATAATGAAACTCATATTGAAAAATATTTAAATTATTCTTTTACGCATCCAGAACCTTTTTCACAAAGTGAACTGAAAAGTGAACATTTTGAAGTGATTCAACAAAAAGACTTTACGTTCAAACAAGTTGGTGGCCATGATACCATCAAAGAAGAATTGATGCAATGTTCCGACGTGTTACTTCATTATGAAAAATATTCAAAATACAATGTACGTGCACCTAAAGGTCTTATTTTAGAAGGACCACCTGGAAATGGTAAAACTTTATTGGCCAAAGGATTCAGTGGTGAATTAAATGTTGGATTCATTCCAGTATCTGGTGCCCAATTTCAAGAAAAATATGTAGGAGTCGGCGCTGCAAGAGTTCGTGAATTGTTTGAATTAGCAAAAGAAAATAGACCATGTATCATTTTTATGGATGAAATTGATGCCATTGGTCGAAAACGTAAAGATGGTGATTCCCAAGATCACGATTCTACCTTGAATGAATTGTTAGTAAATTTAGATGGGTTTAAATCTACCAATGGAATTTTTTTAATGGGTGCAACCAATCGTATGGATTTATTAGACGATGCACTCATACGTCCTGGAAGAATTGATAAAAAAATATTTGTTGGAAATCCAGATAAAAAAACAAGAGAAGCCATTTTAGCCATTCATTTAAAAGGTAAACCTTACCAATTTCCAATGACAACGTTAGTAGAAATGACCAATGGATATTCCGGCGCTCAATTAGAAAATTTATTAAATGAAGCCATGTTGTATGCCTTGAGACAACACCGTGAATGTATTACCATGCAAGATATTGAATTGATTTCCAATCGTATGTTGGTAGGATTTCAATCGACAGAACATGTAGTTACCAAAGAAACATTGTACCAAGTAGCAGTTCATGAAATGGGGCATGCTTTGATTGGTCATTTTACCAATAAAAAATTAATCAAAGTCACCATTAATTTATGGTCACCTACCAGTTTGGGGTACACTTTATTTGAACCCAGTTCTTCTTTGTTGATTACCAAAGAATATTTGATGCATGAATTAATGATGTTATTAGGAGGTAGAATCGCAGAAGAAATTGTATGTCATAGCATGACTACAGGGGCAACCCATGATTTTTTACAAGCAAAGAAATTAGCTGAAAAAATGGTAATTGAATATGGAATGGGAAATCATGCGATGATACCACATGGTTCAGATCGGTATCGTGAATTGATTGATGTAGAAATCGATACGTTGTTAGATACGGCATATCAAAATGCAAAAACCATGTTACTTAAAATAGAGCCATTGTTAAAAAAAGGTGCCGACATTTTGATGAAAGATCACGTTTTGAAAGAAGAAGATATAGGAAAAAAATGTAGTGAATAATTATGGAAAGATTCTCAGAACGAATTCAAACGTTGATACAAAATGCTTTAAACAATAGATTCATTACACAAAATGATGTCAATCGATTGGAGGAAGAGGATATAGAAGAAATAGAAACATTTGGAACAATGGATGAATTATCGGAATACATATTTCATCGATTTCACGAAACACCCGAACAAAGAGACGCTCGTATAGAACAAGAACGCCAAGTACGTGAAAATGAAATAAATATTTTAAGGGCAACGCCACTAGGACAAGAACTTCAAGAGGCTAACAACAATGTGGAAAATCTAAGACGTAGACAAGGTGGTCTTAAATTGCAAAGACATAAAAGTAAAAGAAAACGTACAAAAAATCTAAAAAAAAGACGTAAATCACGTAAAAATTGAAAAGAATAATAATAATTGGTAAAATGCAAAAAATTATTGAAAAAGCAACCGATGCCCTTTCTTTAAAGTATGGATTCAATGCATCCGAAGCCAAAGAATTTTTGAATCCAACCGATTTTTATACCAAAGATATTTTAAAAGAACAATTCGACATTCATAAGGAATATACTTTGAAACGCATGAAAGTAAAACATTTAGGAGTAAGAATGCCGAATATGCCTGAAGATATTAGTGAAAATATGATCAAATTTGCGCTTTGTTCTAGAGGTAATTTTACTAGATGGAATTGTAAAGGCGATCTTCTTTCAGATACGGAAGGTGTTCAAGAATGTAAATGTTTTACTAGTGACGGACCAAGTAGTTTTACCCCTTCTTCGGAATGGAATGTGATTTATTTCTTAGATGCAAGACAATGGTTACAAGATCACTTTATTCTCTATAAAGTGAACATGAAAAATACGTCCAACGAATGGAAAGAATTAAAAATGAATAAAATAGAATCGTTTCAAGATAAATGCAAAAAAGGACAAAGACCACGTATTACATGGAATGAATTATATCCTCAGATACGCAATAAAACAGAACTTGTTGTAGAAGGTTCTTTTGATGAATTGGTAATCTGAATTATGAAATGAATGGTTTAACACGATCTGCTATCAATTGTACAACTGGTAAGGATACTGCATTTCCTGCTAATGTATATAACTTGGAATCGGATAAAGATGGTAGTACATAAGATGATGGAAATCCTTGTAAATTAAAACATTCACGTGGAGTTAATTTTCTTATTCCCTTGTCATCCAATATAATAGGAACATTGTGTCCACCTGTACCCATGTTTGCCGTCAAAGTAGGACATTCACCACTTTTATTTTCACGTACGTAAACGCGACGATATTGATAAATTGTATCTTTTTTTACAACATTCGCAGATACTAAAGGCCATGTCGTAGACGTTGGTTTGTAATAATATTTATCAGGAACAATCTTTTCCAAAAATTCTGAGATAGGTTTCTTTGGAATTGTTGGAAAATTCAAATCAAAATCATGTTTTGTTTTGAATCCAACAATATAAATACGTTCACGATGATGAGGAATACCCGTAATTTCTGCCGTATTCAATACTTTATAATGAAGATGATAGCCTTTTTTTTCCAATTGTTCTCGAATGATGGTAAATGTTTTTTTATCATCATGGGTTAATAAATTTTTTACATTTTCTAATACGATACATTTTGGTTGATGATATTCTAAAATTTCTAGTATTTTCCAAAATACGTTCGAACGTTGATCATCAAACCCTTCACGATTACCTGCAATACTAAAAGGTTGGCATGGAAAACCGCCAGTCAATATATCATGTGGTGGAATGTCTTCTACACGAACTTCATTTAAATCTTTCATGGTAAGTTTATGTGAAAAATTCGCATCATAAATACTTTTCGAAGCAGGTGAAAAATCATTGGCATATACCGTATTTCCAAATACAAGACTGAATGCACCCGTACCAGCAAATAAATCAATTGCCATTTATATTGTATTATGTAATAAAATCAATTTTTAATTCGTTTTCTTGTTTTTTTACCACCTATAGGTCCTTGATTCCAAACAACTCCTTTATTATTCAAATCCGTTGCAACCGTTTCTGTTTTATAACGTTTATTCAAACATTCTGTAAAATTTTCATCACTTAATAATGTTTCAGCATCTTCACCTCTATAATCACGACATCCATATACATGTAATAGGGTTTCACCTTTTACACATACTGTTTGAAAAGAATGTACAAAATCATGAAGCCAATTCGATGCAATGTTTACACGATTTGCATGTACATTTTTTAAATTTTTAGATCAGTAATTAATTGTAATATCTTATAATTGTTGATAAAATTTTTACTACCAGGATTTTCAACAAAAAAACGATCTACTTCTTTCCAATTATTTTGTGTTATATTTGTCAACAATGGTTCAAATACATGAAATGGATCCATAATATGTTGTAATGTTGCATTCTTAGATACATATTTTGTTTCTGGATAATTTTGTAATTCCATTCTTTATAGTATCTATTTTAGCAAAATGTTTATCTATACTATGTTGGTATGGATCTTATTATTAGCTTATGTCGTAGATACGTATTATGACAATAAATATTCTAAACAACTCTTTTCCTATAAAAAACAATTTAAATTAGCCATGATTGTATTTGGTATCTTTTCTTTTTACATGTTTACTAAAAAAAATCCTGGTCAATCTAAAACGTTTATGCAACATTTGAATGGTGTTATACGATACATGCCGATTGACAAAGATGCAAAAGATATGATGACACCTTTTTTTTCGTCTAGTGAACAAAGAATTATGACTTCCGGTGTAGAAGCAACTTCTAGAAGTGTAAGTGGCACAAAAAAGAAATATGTGGCGGCACAACAAGGATGGAAATGTAACGATTGTCAATCACAATTAGATGCATGGTTTGAAGTAGATCACAAAACAAGATTGGCAGATGGTGGATCCAACCATATTGATAATTTAGTTGCTTTGTGTAGAAATTGTCACGGTAAAAAAACGACCTTTGAAAATTTGTAAAATTATGCAATCATTGTACATTAAAAATAAAAAATATTTAAATAATCAGTATTACTATGATTGTTTTCGTTATTCTTTATTTGATTCTATGGATCATGATATCTTCATTTTTTTATAAATTTTCAACTAATGATAGAAACATATTTTTATTTATGATATTACAATTAAGTGCTTTGATTTGTTTTTTGTTGTGTGTATTTTATAGTCCTTGGAATCATGCTTTACAAAAAGATGTGAATGATACCAAAAAAAAATATGATAAGATCAAAGAAAATACTGAATCAACTTATCAAAATCAAATCAAAGCATTTTGGATAGATGCTTTGAATCAACAAAATCGTTATTATTTATTTGCATTTATGACTCTTACACTATTACCTTTTTTTTACTTTTTCTTTTATATCATTAGTCATAGTGTTCAAGAAATAGACATATTTATCAATGATTCTTTGATTTTTTTGTTATTGATGATTAGTTTATTTTACAATGCTATGATATTATTTCTCTATACTATAAGTAATAAACAATGGTTATTTATTACTATACCTATATTCATTTTCTTTTTTGTGGGAATACTTTATTATTATCAAAAAAAATTTCCTCCTTGGATATCATTTGGATATATTGTTCTAGCTATTATAGAATCTATTTTTGTTTTTTCTAAATTAGCTTATTATTGGTGTTTGATACCATTGTTACCTTTTTTATTTACTTTGATCCCATTTCTTTATGGCACTATCTAAAAAACCTTTCACATAAGATACTTTTGGATGCAATGGATCACTTGGACTATTCAACATGTGAATAAATTCATTATTTATTTGTATTTGTCCATAACATATATCATCTTTATAATGAAAAAAATGATTTTCATAAGGAAGAGGACCTGCATTTGATATTTCCTGAAAAGGATACATCATATCAATCGAATCTCGAAACCAATATTGTTTTTTGTTTAGTTTTTTTTTAGATATAAAACATTCCCATAAGTTTCCACCTGTATCAAACCCACCTTCTTGGTAACGACAAGGTCTCCAATCCATTTCTTCGTCTTTTACAAATTCATATTTGAAAAAAGATAACCAAGGATGAATGACCCATGGACCATCTATTACATCCTCTACGTGTAAAGTTGGACTTTGACAATTATCCACTTCAGAAACATCACCCCACATACCATGTTCATCTAGAAAAGAGATTATGTGGAATGGTTTGAATAAAAACATATCTTGATCTAAAAAAGCAAAATAAGAAGGTTTACGTTGTTTGATAATATTATGAAAAACATAATTTAATTTTGTACCAAGTAATTTGGATTTTCTATCTCCATCGACATTTTCTAATTCATTTGGTATCATAAGAAGTTCAGTATTTGTCTCTTCACATAATTGTTTCAATTGGTTAGATAATTCGGGACTGGTTCCACAATTTGAATCCAAAAAAATAATTTTGAAAGGATCTTTACAAAAAAGAGGTATTGTTTTTAATTGATACTTAGCACAAAATAAATTTTTATAAATTAAAATGTAAAATTCAATCATACAATGTTGTAGTGATACTGTTTAAGTTTATTTACATATAAGTAAAGCCATCAATTGAATTGCTAAATCGTCAGGTTTTTTGAGTTGAGAAACCAGTGTTTCGATGGAATGTATAGCCATGACAATTTTGTAAAAAAGTGGATTGAAACTGGCATTATATTTTTTTAATTTTGTATTTAATTCATAAAAATTATAAACGGAAAAAGAATGTTGAATTTCCATTGTTTTTTGATAAATGTGTACAATAAATGATTTGATATCTTTCATTTGATTTTCCGTGAGTGAACCACATACAAATTCCATGGTATGATCTGCGGATGAGTCATAATCATGTAAAATTAACCCTTTCACCAATTCATATATGTGACTTGTTTGATCAGGTGATAATTGAATCACAAATCCAAAATCAATGATGCCTAATGCATTTTTTTGAAATAATAAATTTCCTACATGAAGATCACCATGAATAAACCCATGATGTGTTAATAAATGTAGTACCATTTCCAACAAATGACTGATAGAAGTTTGTATTTCATTTTCAGTCAACATCGACATCACTGTATGTTCCATTTTTGTCATCACAATTTGTGTTTCATTACATTCGGATTCCAACAATGTAGGTGTTTGGATGAATGGATAAGATGCAATCGATTGAAAACGTTTATGATTTTCTACTTCTTGTAAATAATCCAACTGAGTCAAAAAACTATCTTTGATTTCTTTGAATGCAAGAAGAAATGTGGGAATGGGATAAATCCAATGAATCCATCCCAAATACCATTCTAAGGAATGAATACTCGTCTCGATACGTTCTTCAATATGTTTACGTTTTGTTTTTATAACTACTTCTTTATCATCGATTGTACTTTCATATACAATGGAAATAAGACCGGATCCTATTATTTTTTTAACTGGAAAAGTTGGATCAAATTCTTCCGTTGAAAATGGTATAGAATGTACGGAAGAAAATAAATATTTACCTGATAAAGCTTGAAAAAATTTAGTATACAATACATTTACTTGGATACATCTTCGCCAAAAAGATTCATAATTTATTTTTTTATTCCAAATACCTTTTGCAGTTTCACTTATTAAAATTCCAATAATTTTAAGAAATTCCATAACTAGGTTAATGATAGATTCTTTATACCTTTTTGAAAATAAATCGTAAGGGATGGATTGAATATAAAAAAAATCGAAATAGAAATAAAGTATAGTTATAGTACAAATGAATACGTATCTGGCTTCACACCAATCCAAAGATAAATCAGAGTGCACCCACACTCGTATTCCAAGTCCAGAACATAACGTTTACGGAGGGTCGTATCATATTTCTGATTTATCTTCGTTTTATCCCATCTATGTCAAGCATGTATTTGTAGATGGTCAAGATGAACATTTGACTGAGAAACAATTAGAATGTGGTCCTTTAGGAATTGATTTAGATTTTCGTTATGCAGAGGCAAAACGAATGTATACACCTGACCACATTGTAGATTTTCTTGATATTTTGTTTGAAGAACTTCACAAACTATTTCATATTCAAGAAACATTTCCAGTTTATATATTTGAAAAACCGGATATCAATGTAACACCTACTATGATCAAAGATGGGATTCATATGATTATTGGATTGAATATGGAAACAACCACAAAAACAATGCTTCGCAATCGTCTTTTGAAAAAGATGAATATTTGGAATGATTTGCATTTGACAAATGATTGGGATTCTGTTTTGGATGAAAATGTATTCAAAGGCTTGACGGCATGGCAATTGTACGGATCAAAAAAACCTGGTCATCAATCCTACAAGTTAACAGACGTCTATACATGCGAACATCATGGTGAAGACTATGAAGTGCACAAATCAAATGATCCTTTTCCAATTCAAACAGAATTTTACAAATTGACGATTCGAAACATTCAACATGAAACACCTAGTTTAAAAGATGAATTCAAAGCAGAATATGAACATAGTAAACAGAGAAAACGTCTTCGTATTGTAAATGACGCACCATCGGGTGAATTTTCAACACCGAATGCATTGAACAAAGAATTAGACCGTCTCTTTTCTACTCTCAATGTAACTGAATACATGGTACAAGAAGCTCATTTATATGCCATGTGCTTACCTGCACCTTACTACGATGAGTATTCAAAATGGCAACGTGTAGGATGGGCATTAAAAAATACAGATTATCGTCTTTTTCCTAGTTGGATAAAATTTAGTAGTCAATCTACAAAATTCAACTTTTCTGATATTCCAAATTTAAAAAAGCAATGGGATAGTTGGCGTCCCAATGATGAAATGTTGACTATACGTTCTATTATGTTTTGGGCTCGTACGGAGAATCAAGAAGAATATGAAAAAATCAAAGAAAAAAGTGTAGACATGGCTTTGGAAGAAGCTATACGTGATACATGTACCGAATTTGACATTGCAACCATTTTGTATCAACTTTACAAGGATTCATTTGTTTGTGTAGACATTAAATCTGCAAGATGGTTTCAATACGTGAATCAAAAATGGGAAGAAACAGATTCGGGAACAGAATTACGAAAACAAATTACTAATATCAAAGGTCTTTATGGTATTTTCTCTAAAAAATTATTTCAAGTAGGACAATTAGTCAATGCATTGTCTGCAACTCCTGATGATGAACGTTACAAACCATTGAAGAAAAAACATGACAAAATTCATAGTATCATGGTGAATATGTTGAAAAAAAATGCATCGAAGATTATGATGGATTGTTGTCACATCTTTTACGTAAAAGATTTTATGGATCTATTGGATAGTAAAAATCATCTATTGTGTTTCAGTAATGGAGTGGTTGATTTTTCAACCAATACATTTCGTAATGGTCTACCAGAAGATTACACACACAAATGCACCAGAATTCCTTATATTCCAATCAAAGAAGCAAATCCAAACGTAATTCAAGAAGTAAACACTTTTATGGATCAATTGTTTCCAGACAAGGAATTGCGGGATTATATGTGGGACCATTTCGCATCGATTTTGATTGGTAGAAATTCAAACCAAACATTCAACATTTATATTGGTGGTGGTCGTAATGGTAAATCCATGATGATTGAATTATTAAGTGGTATGTTGGGAGATTACAAACAAACATTACCCATTAGTTTGGTAACTGGCAAACGAGGAAACATTGGTGCGGTAAGTCCTGAAATTGCAAATTTGAAAGGTGTACGTTATGCAGTGATGCAAGAATCATCCGTACATGATAAAATCAATGAAGGACCAATGAAAGAATTAACCGGCGGAGATGCGATTCAATCACGTGCTCTCTACAAAGCACCAACCACATTTATTCCACAATTCAAATTAGTCATGGCGACAAATAATTTACCGGGAATGGATGGGAAAGATGAAGGTACATGGCGTCGTATTCGTGCCTGTGAATTCAAATCTTACTTTTGTGAAGAACCAGATCCAACTTCTAAATATCAATTCAAAGTAGATAAAAATTTGAATGAAAAATTTGAATCTTGGAAACCAGTGTTTATGAGTTTATTGGTAGAAAGAGCATTTATCACAAAAGGAAATGTAGTTGATTGTAAAATGGTCTTGGTTCATTCAGAAAAATACAGAAAGGATCAAGATTATTTGTCCTCTTTTACTAAGGATTGTATTCATGTGAATCCATCAGGCGTCCTTCGAGAATTGGATTTGTACGACAAATTTAGTGAATGGTGGAAATTGTTACACGGCAAAAATGTACCCAAGGGAAAAGAATTATTTGATTATGTTAATAGAATTTATTCCAATACAACTTCCGTTACAAAAAAAGGAACGGTATGGTATGGTCTTCAAGTTCTTCAAGAAGAAGAACCTATAGATTTAATTTAGACTTTATGTGAGTAATGGATAATTCCAACAATTTTATTTCACTTTCCAATGAAGTAACCGCATCTATATCATGGGCTAAATAAGACGCATCTGTACAAATTGGTTTACATTGTGATTCACACTTGTCAGTACATGATTTTTCACAAGGTGCTAATGAAGAATTACTAAACCAATTGAATCCACCTCTTGTACGTTTAGTTCTTTTTTTACGTCTTTTTGTTCCACCTTTTTTTAATTTATGAAGAATTTGACGATCATATCCATCTAAACCTAAAGAATGATCAATCAAATAACGGATACGTTTTTGTTCGTATTCTTTTTCTTTAGATTCCATAACTTTTAAATATTCTCTTAATTTGTTTCTTTTTTCTTTCAATCTATCCATTGCAGTTTTGAATTCGGTTTTATCTTCTTTTGCTAATTGGCAATAAGTAGAACAATTTTGTTTACAATTTTTTTTACAAACCATATTACATTGATCACCACCCACCTGTTTTGAATATAAATCAAGATTCAAATCACTTGATGTTGGATTTGTATACAAGAATGGTTTCATATAATAATATAATCTATTTTTTTTACTTTGAAGTACACTTTGATTACTTCTACATTTGATGTATCATAATTAGACGGTATACGTTTTGGTTCTGTTAATTCTCTATAATAATCTTCTACCATAGAATGAACCAATATGACTTCTTGTTTTTCTACAAAAAAAGGGATTGTTTCCATACGTAATTGTGGTTTTACTATGAAGGTAGATATACGTGGATAATGATTCAATTCATTTGCTAAACGCGCAAAATAATGTGTTGGTTTTCCGGTTTTCAAATTGTAACGTGGTAAAATTAATTTATCGGATACAGAACAATAACCCTTACATTTTACAATTTCTTTTAAAAAACGAATATCCATTTTATCGACCCATTCTACAGGTAAAACACGTTTTAAAAATTGTATGTCTACTTCTTTTTTGGAAATGGCTTTGTTTAATTGTTGTCGTAATACACGATTACGCATTTTTTCTTTTAAAAATCGTCTACATGTTGCATATAGATAATCATCCGCTTTGGCAAGTAATTGATGGTCTACACGTTCTTTGTCAATATGTGATGAGATATTCATATATTCATGATTGACACGATAGGGATACAATGGTAAAGAAGTTCTACGATCTGGTTCAGGTGTACAAGGTACAAAAGAATGGGTTTCTGTTAAAATTCCTTTCAGGTCACCTTCCACTACTTTATAACGAGGTGTGCATGGTATTTTGCTAGAATATTTGTCTAATACAAACAATGTATGGTCATAAGAAGAAGTTGGTATTTCTGTGTTTGGAATGGAAAGAGGTGCAGAAGGATAACAAGGAATAAAAACATTTTCTACTGAAAAACCAATACATTTATGAGAATGAATGATTTGTAAAGTTCCTTTAGGTAATTCAGGATAGATCAATGAAGCTACTAAATTGCTTCGAAACTCTTCCGATTGTCTAGTACATTGTTGATAAATAGAAATGATCTGATCAAAAGCAAATTGTAATTTTGGGTGATAATAAGGAAATACTACGCTATGATTATTTTTTCCAACATTATGTTCAATGATGGGTTCAAAACAAATGTTACCTTGTACATTTTGTTCTAACAACATGAGTATTAATTTATGTTTTGTATCGATTTTTTCTATTGGACAAATAAATTCTACATGTATGTTATCTGGTACACGTACAATGACTAAATTTACCGCCATGGTTTCAGATACGATATCCCATAATTCTGTATAATCCATTTTTTCTTTTAAAAATTCTTTTTTGAATGCTTCAAATGTTTCATAATGACGTATTAAATTACTATTTTGTGCAATTGAAAATTTTTGTTTTGCTATTTTTAACAAAGTTTCTATGAATGTTTTGTGTGTAAATTTACCGTGATAAGATATATTCCAACAAGCTTCAATACATTTTAAAAAGGAATGAGGAGATGCAACACCATACCTCAACAAATAGTTATTAGGTTCTATTTGACAATCATGTGTCAACTGAAAAAAAGAACGAAGTGGTTTTGGTAAATACGATACTTTTCCTTCTTCTGCTAAACTAGTTTCATGCGTGTTGATGTATTGTTTGGATTCAACAATATTTCTTGTTTCTTTTTTAGGAACATGTTCTTTTTTGAAACAACATACACCTTTTTCTTTCAAAGGTCCAGGAAAAGGATGTGAACCATCATTCATTTTAAAAATAGAACCGTCACGCGATGGATTGATTTCTCCTTTGATAGATGGATCAATGATACGTTTCTTTTTATCAAGAACTAATTTATCTACTTCTTTTTGAGTCAATGGTGTTTTTTCCTCTATATCCCAATACATGGGACAAATATAGGGTACGTTCTCATAAACAAAAGTAGGAAACGTTTTTGCTTTTTGTATTTCGTCTTCTGTAAGTAGGGCAATGGGACGTCTTGTCAATGGACAATCACGTGTATACCCATCATACGTATGGTTTGATTTTTCCATTCGATAAATGGTAAAATTTGGATTATTTACAATTAAATCAGGATTTTTTCCACCACCTTCAAATTCAATGTCTAATTCTTCAATATCTAATGGTTCTTCAATGTCTAATTCTTCAATATCTAATGGTTCTATTTCAGATTCTTCAATATCTAATGGTTCTATTTCAGATTCTTCATCATAACGTCTGCGTACTATTTCTTTTGTTGTAAAAATAGGTTCTTCTTCTTTACAAGTAATACTATTAGGAACAGTTAATAATGCAACATAGGCTTTCATGTTGCGATTTAAACAAGGCAAATATTGTAATGATGGTATTTTTTCTATGGTAATGGATATATCAGTTGCAGATTTAACAATATTCGTAGGAAATCCTACCTTATGATTTACTGTAATACGTTTCTTATCAGCAAGTAAAGAAGCAATTGTTTGATACGCTTCTTCTACTACTTTAGATGCATTTTCTTGTGACAAATGAAACATGTCTTTTATTTTTTTTATGGTTGTTGCACTTGAAATGTTTGATAAATAATCGGACACACAAATTTCTTGAATCAATTCACCTTCATAAAATTGCGATACTCTTTTGTAACGGTAAGAAGATCCGATATTAATAAAAAAAAGACTTGAGCAATTATGTGGAGTTATTTTTTTAACTAAAAATTCAATTTTGTAACTCATATCTAAAATGGTTGTTTGTCGAATACTTTCAAAAGTTGGATAAACATATCCGCTTGTGTACATGAAAGAAGATACTTCATGTAATAACCCATCATGAGTATGAAACAAAGTATCTATTTCATCTATTGTTAATGGTTTTTTGGATCGACATTCAAATAAAATACTTCCATTTTCATGAAAAGCATATTTTACATCTTTCAAAAATACCGTTACGGTATGTTTGTAAGATTGACCATGTTTCATGGTTTCTTGTACAGAAAGAACAGGTATTTTATTTCCATGTAAATCTTCTTCAATAGAATATAATTTGTATAAAATATTTTCTTCTTTTCCGGGATGATATTGTATCATTTTTATATCTTCTGAAACATGTAATCGTTGAAATAACGTATCCAAGGGCATGACAATAGGCTCTGCTGGTTCTAATCGACATATTATACTTGTAATTCCTTCTACGGAAGGTTCTGGCTTAGGAAGACTTTCCGTAGAACGATCTGACATAAGAGAAAAAACTTTAGTATCTTGTGTTGATTTTGTAGTTGGTAGAAAATAAAGAGGTAAATTTTTTTTACCACATACATAAACAGTATCTTCGAACAAAGGTGTATAATCTAATAACAATTTTCGAAATTCTTGTTGAATGACTATACTTTCATATTCATTTATTTTTTCTACTTTGTCGGGATTGGTAGCGCAAGGCATTGTTTGACCAATTGGTATATCCATCCACCCTTCAAAGGTAAACATATCTAGGTCTTCTAATGTATATTCTTTATTTTCTAACAAAGGAGGAGCTTGATCAAAGCAAAGAAAAAAATTTCGTAAATGAAAAGATGGAATAAATCCAAAAGTGGGTATCAATCGATCATATACTTGTTTGGAGGTGTAGGAAACGTATTTTTTTCCAAATAAATAAACATCCTGTCCTAATGAATCATGTAAAATAGAACGAATGGTTTCAATGGTATCATCTTCCAAAATATCTACCGCAATGGGTTTTTCTTGGTAAACAAACTTCATGTATTAACAACGGATTTTTTTTTAAATGGTATAATCATGGCGTTTACACGTTTTTATGATGATCCAGATAGAATCATGAAAAAATTACAAGAAAGTACAGATCAAGGATTGTATTATTTAAATTGTCCAGGAAATGGTGAAAAACCACCTTATGTTGCAGATCCAAACATTATATTACAAAAATGGGGTGCCAATTTACATGAACAAAGAGTAGAAGTAGAAAGTGAATTGTTTCGTATTCGTGAACCTTTGAAACGTGATTGTGAACGTAAACCATATACATCTACGGTCATTTCTTATCCCACATTTACAAAAGAATTAACGAGTCAACCGCGTAGCACCATGCCTGCATGGTCCGCACGTGACTTGGAACAAAACCATCGATATATTTTACCATTGGATCCTCAAGAACATGTGATGCCAACGTTTCCAAACAATATTAGTACGCGTGTGTTAGAAAAAGATGCTATGATAAAATCTTAATCATGTTAAATACACATGTAAGTGAATCATTGCTGTTTCCGATACAGAATAAATATCTTCTTGAATTCTAGGAATCGTTCCTTTCACTTTACAAATTTGAAATGGAACAATATGTAGTTCTTCACCACTTACTCGTATTTGTAGTTCTTCTATCCATAAACCATGATGAAATATATCTTGTAAAGAAGCATGTACTGTATACTTAAGGTTATTGTCTTCATCCAATTCTACAGTTGGCCTACATAACACAATAAACTCATCGTAAATTAATTCATGATGCCACATGGGTATAGAATATCGTTTGTCGTTATAGGTATATAAATAGACGCGTTGATTGACAAGATCTGACAAGGTAGGATGAATCAATAACAAAGTAGGCATTCTTTTTTCAATTTCATCAAACACAATGGGTGGTATTAATTCTTTGAAATCCATCAACAAGACATATAAAGAAAGTAAAGTAGATGAATCCATCGTAGACAATGCATAATCCACTGAAGATTGAAACAAAGAAGGTAGGATAGGATCTTTTTGTTGAGATAAAAATTCGTAAGCTTCTTGAACTTGTAGAAATTCTTCTGGATCACCTTGTTTATCAGGATGACACCGAAGTGCTTTTTTGTAGTATAATTTCTTCAATTGCGAAGGACTAAGTCCAGGTTGTGCTTCTAATATCAAGTAAGCACGTTCTTCATTCATAATGTTGCTTCAAAAAATAATTTCATATTCATTTATTATTCAATTAGATGCAAATATATTCTTTGAAAAATTTATGATTTATTCAAAAGAAATGTTTTCAATTTGGAATGCTTATATAATATTCTTTAGTGGCGAGCAATACTTCCTTTTTCTTTTGAAAGGCAAAACTACGATTCAAAAAGGATAATTCTTGTTCACCGGGTGTCATTTTCTTTCCCCACTCCTCATACCATCGTTCAAATGGTTTTACGTCAACTTCTTCAAAACCATATTCTTCCATTAAACGCACAAAATAAGGAAAGAATACAAGAAACTCATCATGTTCTGATCCAATACTTTTTTGTTTGACACCGATCTTGTATCCTAAACATGTATCATCCATACGCACATCCAAATGGTTATATTTTTTTCGAATGGTACAAATATCAGGAATTACATACATTTCGCCTTGTGTCTTTTCTTTTAATTTTGAGAAAACAGACATTCCATCATAACACGTACCCACAAAATAACCATGCATTGCAGTACATTCTGCTACATTTTGTAAGAAATGTGATAAATCACGTGGATTACCAAACATGTAATGAATGGCGAATTGTATCGATGTTACGTGAAACCCTTTTGCGCCTTTTCCGTAGTGTACGTCTACACCTTTGGCCAAACTTCTTTTTGGATCTACGCCAAAAATGGAACGAACTACTGCTTTTTCTTTCAATCCGTACATGGCATCTCCCGTTTTGATTCGTAACGTACTATTTCCCTCTACAAACAGTGCTCTTGTTCGGTATGGATTACGTTCATGTTTCCATGCTTCTAAATAACGTTTACAAGCACCCCATTTTTTGTTCACAATATTGTTTTCATCAATATCAATACCAAGAACGAAAGATGCTTTAGACCATTTGAATAAATCACCACCACGACCTACTGCAAAATCCAATACAATATCTTTTGGCTTGATAATGTTTAATAATTGTGTTTTTACATAATTGTGAAATTTACGAAGGCTACTTTCTTCACGATTTTCTTCATAGTATTTATCACTTTGAAAAGGTGTAGTCAACATGATTTCCGTAATTGGTCGATGAATTGTATACCAATTACTTGATGCTGTTCGAAAAGCGTTGGGATTTCTTGTTTTCATTTTATCCCATCGAACACGCATGGGTATCCAACGTTTGGATTGATCATATCGACATTCTACAATCATGTTTGGTTCTAATACTTCACGTAATTCAGAATAAATTACACCATCTATGGAAGGAATATATGCAATATGCGAATTTTCATCGATGGGTCCACCATTCTCATTCAATGGTTCCGTTGGTTTGAACAATACTGGTTTTGAATCTCTAGGTGGATTTACTTCATAGCCTTGAAAAATACTTTGTTGTGGATTTGCATCGACATCCAAAGGTCCAAATTGTACAAAAAGTTGTACAATTTTATAAGTATATGGATTTGCAGGATCTACATGTATATGATCTTTGTCTTCAAATTGTATAAGAAAATCAATGGTATTTTCTTCTGCTGGTTTCCATTTGTAATTCAGTTCCCATGTAATTTGTTTATCTTTAATAGTTTTGTCTGTATCTGTCATACCAACACCATATTCCATGGGTGTAAAAATAAGTCCGTCAATATGATAGAGAAAACCATCGTCATCCGTATCCCTTTTTGATTTTTCAAGTATTTGTTTACAATTTTCATAACTACATACCATGAATTTTTTGAAATCTAACACAAAGGTAGGTGTTCGTTTCGCATTCAATTTATCAATAGCATCTTGTAACCGACTGTATCGATTGTCTACGTCTTCTGTTACCAAAAAGGGTTCTGATCTCGCATCTATTAATGTTTTCAATTTATGAAAATAAATATCAAAGGCAAAATAAGCATTGATTCGTTCTTTATTTCTAGAATGAATGACATGTTCACCATCTAAAAGTGTTCCATTGTAACCCTCTACTGCACTTCCTGTCCATTGAACTTGTAGAGAACTACCCACAAGATAATAAATTTTATTTTTACATACAAAGAGAAGTTTACGTTCTCCATCTGCCTTGTCTGTTACAGCATGTTTTGTATGAATATTCATGGGACCATGTAAATTATCTTCTTGAAGCGTGACTAAATTGGGACCAATGAATAAACCAGTTTTAATTTGTTTTTTGTATTCTTCTTTGACCTCATTCATTTCTTTCATTGAAATTGGATAGTAAGATTGTTGAAGTCCACGTAAAGCAAAGGTTATGGCTTTTTGTAATTGTGTATCAAGACCTTTTTTTTCTGAAAATTCTACTTCTATTTCATAAGAAGGATCTTTAGTAAATAAACTATCTAGGGATTCGCTTGTACGCACAATACTGCAATCGTAATAAAATGGATGGTCTTTTGATGTCAAACGAACACGATTCATAAAACGATAAGAAGAAGGTTCCATAGAAGAAATTTTCTTTTCTTCTTCTGTCATGGTAGATTCTATACTTAAAGAAAGTGTAGTCCAATAATTGTGGATTTCATGACGTGATATTTGTTTCTTTTTTCCAAAAATTGGATTTATTATTTGTTTGGTTTTGCAATAACGTTGTATCGCTTTGATCCCATTGATTTCAATACGAATATTTTCTGTTGTTTTTTTATATCCAATTCGTAAAATATCTTTGCCGTTTGGATCTTCTAATACAAATCCAGACAAAAGTAGCCATTGAATGACATGATTGTAATCCAGTTTTGTTAATTGATGTCCAAATCTGGCCTCTAATTCATAGGTGTCTACGGAGGTATCTTTTGATTGACTATATAGTGTCAATGGTTCCATGTTATATCTATAGGTTAAATCTTTTTAATCAATTTTATTCTAACCTTATACCATGAAATTATACATGGGAGCTTTATTGGTAACACTTTTATTTCTGGTTACCACTTTAGGAAAAAAAATAAATGAACCGTTTGAAGTGTCTAAAGAAAGACCAGAAGTATTGTTAGAACTTCCTTTGCAAAAAGTTGTCGAAGCTCAAGACCTAAATTATGGAGATTTAGTTCAATATGAATATCGAACACCAATGGCATCGTATGTTCAAGTTACCAACCATAAAAAATGGACACATCCTGAAAATGGTCGAGCATTGTTCCCACCTATCAATGGTACTTCTTTGTATGCTTAAAATAAAATATTTTCATACTATTATGAAAAGTCGAATTCGTAAACCTCGTAAAGCTCGTAAAACACGTAAAGGTGGCGTGATTGTAAGGGATTTTTTGTTAAAACCTTATATGAGTTGTCATATAATGGATTGTGTTCCATCAAGTTTATACGAATTAGGGTTAACAGATATGAGTACTGCAAAATATCTAGCGGAAGGTTATCCAAGAGGATTTGGAACTGATGAACTTTTAGAAATACTATATGAAACCTATGGTGTAGTACACAGATACCATATGTATGAATTTACAGAAGAAACAAAGGATGCCTCGTTAGCTGATTTAAAATCAAGACTTGAAAATGGTGAAGGATTACTTGCAACTTATAATGTTACATCTACACTAGGCCATCAATTCATTATTTTTAAAGAAGATGGTGTTTTACTTGCAAGAGATCCAATACAGAATATTATATTACCTTTAGATGAATATTTAAAAGGAGAAAAATCCACGAATTTTTATGTTATTTTTACAGACAAAGGTGAAAGAGTAGATCGTAATAATTTACAAATAACAAAATCAATTATCGATGATTTAAAAATGAAAGGGAAATTACCATATTTTAAACCTCCCCGTAGTACTCATGAGACTTGGAAAAAAGCATCTAGATCATCGTAGAACAAATGACATGCTTAAAAAACGTTGAACACGCATCGTGAGATAAATAAGAATACCTCCCCATAGCGTATCTAGAAAAAACATATACGGTGGCCATGATTGAAATGTTGCATAATTGGTCCCTTCATATACTCCATAAACAGAAGCACCTAGTAAAAATGCATCTATATCAGAAACACGATAGTATAATAGTTTGTATACAAAAAAGGTAAGACATACATAAACAAATATTGCTGGTAGTACACGAAATTGTAGTGGTTTATGTTGTATGTTTTGAAATACTTTTTGAAAAAAAGTATAATGAATTCCTAAATACAAAGAATCTAACACAAGCAATGTGAGTAAAATAGACAACATAACTTATACTGGTTTTAATAAAATTCTTATTTTTTTAATTTTTTCAAGAATATCAATTTGATTCATAATTTTTAAATAACAACGAGCACATGTCCATACATCAATCATGGAATTATGTAAATTTGATGGTGTTTCTTGAAATAAATGAAAATGTAATTCTTTCAAGGTAGGCCATTTCATTTTAGGTAAAGCACATATATGTGTCGTCGTCTTCATAGTACAGTAAGTTGGCTTCGTACACGTAAAGGAAATATTATTCCGAAAACACTCTGCTTGAATCATATTTATATCAAAATCAATGTTGTGTCCAATCAACAAATCTGCTTGTTTCATGCATTCATCAAAAATGGGATAAATAGAAGAAAAGGAATATCCAATTTGATGATTCATAGAAGTTGTGATTCCATGAATATGATCATTTTCAATAGGTACTTTGCATTGAATGACATAATCATATTCTGTATATTTGTAAGTATCCGTATCAAACAACAAAAAACTCCATTGAACAATAAAAGGCCAATAATCTACAGTTTCTGGTAATAATTTAATAGAAGGAGGTTTGTTCGTAGTTTCTGTATCAAATACTAAAAGACGCATTTTTTTATCCATTTATTGAAAAGTCCCAATCAATTTTATATTCTAATTGTATGATTCTACTATGGTTTCTTTTATTATGTATCGCTTTGTATTTTAGTTTAGGAAAAAAAGTCATCCCTTACTTGAGCATTACTTCTACAATAAAAAAATACAAAACACCAACCGATTATTATCAGGATGTAAATGCAACACAAGGTGTTTTGTTAGAAGCCATGACTAAAGAAAATGTACAAGAGTATAAAAATAATATTCAAAAAACAACTAATGATAAAGGAACAGTCGTGACTGGTCCATCTTTTTCTGCAGCAAAAGGTGATAATCGTAAAGGATTCAAGGGAGATCGTGTAAGCCTTTATTCTGGACCCAATGGAGTCTATGCAAAAGGACCACAGGGAAATGCAGTCGTGGGAGTGGATCAAAAAATTGGTGGATGTGCAGGAACACAATATGGATGCTGTCCAGATAATATGACTGCCAAGAATGCAGATGGTAGCAACTGTGAAATGATTGGTGGATGTGCAGGAACACAATACGGATGCTGTCCAGATAATATGACTGCTAAGAATGCAGATGGTAGCAATTGCACACCTATTGGTGGATGTGCAAGCACACAATACGGATGTTGTCCAGATAATGAAACTTATAAAAATGCAGATGGTAGTAATTGTCCTTATACTCCTTCTCCAACTCCTACCAGTTGTTCAACGTCTACCTATGGTTGTTGCCAAGACAATGTTACTGTGAAAAATGCAGATGGAAGTAATTGTGCCACGTATCCTCCAGGACCGCCCGGGCCACCTGGACCTCCAGGGCCACCAGGTCCACCTGGACCACCTGGACCAACACCCGCACCAACACCAACACCTGCACCAACACCTGGACCAACACCCGCACCAACACCAGCACCTACCAGTTGTTCTTCTTCTACGTATGGATGTTGCCCGGATAATTATACCGTAAAAAATGCAGATGGTAGCAGTTGTGCGCCTTATCCTGATTCACCTGTCCAAACTAATCAAAACGACATTTCAGCTTACAATACTTCTACCGTATTCCTTTCTGGACCTACAAAAACGGCACTTACTTGCCCTGAACCTCAACCATGCCCCCCTTGTGCACGATGCCCTGAACCTTCTTTTGATTGTAAAAAAGTACCTAATTATTCAAGTACCAATTCTGAATTTTTACCCGTACCCGTATTGAATGATTTCTCACAATTTGGAATGTAAACATTTTAAAATTGAAATTGTTATCACTTATACTTTCAAAAATGTTATCTTTGACTCTTGGTTGTATGTTTTCGGGTAAAACGTCTGCATTGATCAAAAACAAAGTAGAAGGAGTTCACATGATTTTAGACTATGATACATCTGATGCAACTACTTATTCGATTTCTATACTTTATTCACATGATAATGAAATGATACACTGTATCAAAACAAAAACATTAAATTCTATTGATATTTCAACTGCGGATATTATATCCATCAATGAAGCACAATTCTTTCCAGATTTAGTTTCTTTTGTTAAAAATGCACTTCAACAAAAAAAACAAATATATGTCTATGGACTAGATGGTGATTTTCAACAAAAACCATTTGGTGATATTCTTTCTTTGTTACCATTTGCTGATTCTTATACAAAATTATATGCACAATGTATTTGTGGAAAAAAAGCATCTTTTAGTAAACGTACTTCTACCAATGTAACACAATATGCACCACATGATACGTATAGACCTTCATGTCGCAAATGTCTTACTTGCGTCGTGTAAATTTACCTCCGGATGGCTTTTTACTTTTACTTGCTTTTTTACATTTTTCATCTTCGGGATTCAAAATACAATCAATCAATCCTTGTTTACCATGGTCTTTTTTGACTCTGGATTGAGGTACATCTGGATATTCTATTTTCAATATTTCTTCTAATTCTTTTAATGTTTTTGCACTCAATTCCTTTTGTGTATATTTTTTAGATTCAGATGGGTTGGGTACTACTGGTGCTGGTGCTGGTGCTGGTGCTACTGGTGCTGGTGCTGGTGCTACTGGTGCTGGTGCTGGTACTACTGGTGCTGGTACTGTTACTGGTACTGGTGCTGGTACTGTTACTGGTGCTGGTTCTACCACTGATTCTACTGGAACAGATTCATATGTAGGTGCTTGTTCAGCTACTGTATTAGCAGTTGGTAATGATTCATCACGACTAAGAAATAAGTCTGGAAATTTATCTTTGATTACTTGTGGTAAATTATCTATTGTAAATGTACTCATATAAGGATCGCGTTGTGCAATTAATTTGAAATGTCTTTGTGGTTGATAATCAGAAATGATAAACTTTGTATCTTTGTCAATTGGATGTTCTGACAATTGTTTTTGCATAGGATAAACAGTATAATCCTCTACTTTGTTTCCTTTTGATACTAAAAGTAAAAAAATAACATTCAACATATTTGCTGCTTGAGTAATGACATAAGAATCAGCCCATGTACTTGTTTCCATAAAATTTTCTAAAAAGGTATCTATAATTTCATCATCTTCTAATTTTTCATTATCATTGAAATAATTATGAACAGTTTCACGAGCTAATAGTGAAACATCACCATGAGAAGATTTTTCATTCTTTACAAGTACAAATTCTTTGTATTTTTCAATTAAATCATCTCTATTTTTACCTTGAGTGATAAACTCACCAAGAGATTCTTTAAAATTTTCAATAGTATCATATTCAGGATTTACCTTAGAACGAACTACCGTATCGTAAAAACAGTCACCTTTTGTAGAAGTTTCAATTACAACAAATTCAGACTTTTCATTTCCTTTCTTTCCTTCACCTGTTTCTTTTCCTGTTTCTTTGCTTTTCTCTTTTGGTATTTCATCTCTTGTCAACAAAGAAGAGGATCCTTCAATTGACCATACAGGCTCTCCAAATTTTTTTATGTCAAAGTCTCTACCTCCTGCATCAGTAGTTACTTCATCTTTGGTTACATCATAGTATCCGATACAACCATGAACTTTACCATTTTTTACAAAGTAAACATTGTATCTATCTTTACCATTGTGTTCATATGCATTTCCTATACAAATTTGTAGGAGTGCATTTAAGGAAATGGAAGTAATTTCAAAAACCATTGTTTCTTTTCCTCTATCTTCATCTCGAATATCGTTCATAGTATGTTCTAATATTTATTTTTATATTCTTTTGTATAGTTATGGCAGGGACTCGTAATAAACAAATGTATTCCAATTTTTGTATTCAACGTAATGAACTGGATAAACAGTCCACTTTACATATTGAAAATAAATTTACTCCACCTGCGTTTCCTTGTGGCGTAAATGTTCAATTTGCACCTTCTAATCGTCTTTCATCCAATGCAGTAGATCTAGAAACTAATTTATTTGGTATTGGAAGTAACAATTATATATTTCCTACAACTACACCAACGCCTGTATTTACTTCATTAGATACAGTAATGTTTGTTCCACCAACAAACGTCTACATTCCTAAACTACCCCCTTATCTTCAAGGCCAACGTCCTTTCTAATTCGTAATTAAGGGATACATTAGAAAGAATCTTCCATCTTAAAAGGCATCATTTTGTCTAAAATCATGTCTAAACGTGCACACGTTTGATGGCACATGGAATACGTTTCTTTTAAATTTATGATACCTTGTATGGCTTTGTCTAAATAAGGTTTCATAGAAGGATCTTTTGCAGAAATGGTAATGGCATCATTCACAATACGATTGATACATTTTACTGTTTCATGACGACTATCTTGACGTCTCCATCGTCTTACAAATTCAGGTATGAATATATAAGGACCTTCAATATTTAGATACGCGTCACGTGTAATTAATTTTTGTCCTTTTTCTACTTGTGACAATAATTTTAAATTGATGATTACTTCTTCTGAATCCATACTTTAGTTAATTATCATATCCCCGGTATTATGAAACGTGATGTCTCAAAACAAAATTGATTATCAAATAGACTTTATACAATAAAAAATGTTTTCTGAAGAACAACAACATGCATTTGAATTGTTTGAACAAGGTAAGAATATATTTTTGACAGGTCCTGGTGGAACCGGAAAATCCAAATGGATTCGAACGGTATATCAACAATGTAACAAAAAAATACATGTTTGTGCCATGACTGGTTGCGCCGCGGTCCTTTTGGATTGTAATGCCAAAACTGTACATTCTTGGGCAGGAATTGGTTTAGGTGATCCAAGCAAAGCATTACAAAATAAATTTGTAAGAGAACGGTGGAGAACAACCGATGTTTTGATTGTGGATGAAATCAGTATGATGTCGGACATCTTGTTTGACATGCTTAATACGTTGGGAAAAACCATTCGACGATCTACAAAACCATTTGGTGGTATTCAATTAGTATTTTGTGGTGATTTTTATCAATTACCGCCAGTGGATGGACAATTTTGTTTTGAACATGCAGAATGGAAAAAAACATTTCCAGATACCGTTCAACTCACGCATCTCTTTCGACAACCTAATGAAACTTATCAATCCGTCCTCAAAGAAATACGAAATGGAAAATTGTCTGATCTTCATCATGCATTGTTGAAAGAACGTATCTTACCAGGAAATGGGTGTACCCGTCTTGTACCTACACGTAAAAAAGCGGACGATATCAATACCAAAGAATATACACGTCTTACGGGTGAAGAACATATCTATTCTATGAAAATAGACACTAGCAATACATATGATGCAGATGCATTGAAAAAGAATATGTTATGTAGTGAAACTATCAAATTGAAAATAGGAACCAAAGTAATGTGTATTGTAAATATAGAAGAATTATGTAATGGTAGTCAAGGTATTGTAGTAGGATTTGACGTATTTCCGATTGTAAAATTTGATCAAGGAACGTTTCTTATGAGACCGCATATGTGGAATTCTGAATCATCCAGTATATCTCAAGTTCCTTTGATATATGCATGGGCAATTACAATACATAAAGCACAAGGTACAACTCTTCAAGAAGCAGAATTAGATTTAGGTAATGATGTGTTTGAATGTGGACAAACGTATGTTGCTTTATCACGTGTAGTAGATTTATCTGGTCTTTATTTGTCTGGGTTCAATAGTCACAAAATAAAAGTACATCCAAAAGTAATAGAATTTTATAATTCATTATAGTATGGACTTAAGTGAAGATGAAAGGTTTACAACTACAAAAGATGTTTTGAATAAGATGCTTGAAAGGTCAGATGCTGATCAAAGTACCTATGATAAAATCGATTCTTTTTTAGAGAAACTTAAGGGAAAAAATTCGTTGCTTCGACGATTGGCAAGTCCAGATAGTGGGTTGAATCCATTCATACGTACATTAGTAAAATTAAAATTACCGGATTATTGGTATGCAGCTAGAACAGATGAACAAATCGCTCGCGGTGGATCAAAACGTTCTAGAAAAAATATAAAGAAAAGATATGCGAAGAATACTTAAGGGAGAAGATGGAAAATATCACGTAAAAGGAAAAACATTTTCTTTATTGGAAGGCAGTAGACAACAAGTAGGGCATGAAACCGCTTACAAAACATCAGGTGGATTGACAAAAAAAGATTTGGTTTATACAAAAAATGGTCGTTGGGTTTCAAAAAAGAAACACATGACAGCTAAGAAAGAAAAACGTCTTGAAAAACATGGATATTTTACACAAAAGGGTAAGTTTGGTTATGTAAAACGTAATACGCGTAAATCAAAGACACGTACACGGTAAATGATTTTCTGGAAGAAGATAATTACCACATTTATTACAAAATAATACTTGAAATTGGACTTCATATTGATCTATTTCTAACCACATTGCCCATTTTGGACTGATTACATCCATTGGATTACAAGGGCATACTGACATTTGAAAACAAAACTCATTTTTGAATCTTCGAACTTCTTGGATATATTTCCAAGAAGTTCGGTCATAATAAGCAAAACTATTAATAAGTTCTGCAATTTCATAAGGAACGGGTAATAAGTGTGTGTTCATTTTATAAGATTTAAAGAGTTGTTTTCAATTTTATGTAATGTATTTTATATCTTTTGGTGATTGGGGAGAAAATACCTCACTGAAACAACAAATAAAAATGATTGTGGATACAAAAAATCCAGATGTCATTGTATCATTGGGTGACAATTTTTATGATTATGGTGTAGATTCACCTTTTCATCCCATGTGGACAACACATTATACAAATTATTTTTCAAAACCATTTTTCGCCATTCTTGGAAATCATGACCATTTAGGGAATATACAAGCACAAATTGATTATGCTATTTTGAATCCTTTATGGATCATGCCTAGACGTTTTTATGATCGTCATTATGAAAACGTACATTTGATTGCAATTGATACGTATGAATTAGCACCCATGGAATCTGTATTGAATGCAACAGCTATGGGGCATGATTCTATGACAACCCTATCTTTTTTAGAAACTTTAAAAAAAGAACAACAATTGGTATGGTTAGAAAATGTATTGAAACATAGTAAAGCTACATGGAAAATTGTATTTGGTCATTATCCCATTTATTCAAATGGTCCACATGGAGATACAAGTGAACTACATAAAAATTTATTACCTTTATTGAAACAATATGGTGTACATCTCTATCTCTCTGGTCATGATCACAACATTTGTTACAAGGAAGATGGGGTTCACTGTTTAGTATCTGGATGTGGATCCAGACAAAGTCAAACTACTATAAAACCAGGATTTTTTTATTTACCTCCTACAGGTGTGGCTTATGTAAAAACCAGTATGGAAAAATTAGAATTTGGATTTTATAATATGAATGGGAACAATATCATGAAAAAAAGTATCATAGTAATGTAATGTCTGCAATAACATGTACCAATTTAAGTAATGCTACTATTGGTATTGATAACTTTATATTTGCAGGTTATCCTATTGAATTATATTATGTGGGTGTTACCACGAATAATTATTTAACATTGTATTATACTAACAATAGTGGTAATCAACACGAAGTTTTGTATTATAATAATAGTTCGAGCATAACAAGTACTCTAATTACTTATTTAGTTCCTTCCATATATGATAATACCACACATGATAATATACTATACAATGTACAAAATTATTTTTTTCTTTCTCAATCAAATCGTAACAGAAAATATTATAAAATTATTCGTTATTATACTGATTTAAATATTACTCCAATAACGATTGATTTGAACACATATACAAGTACAGAAGATGATTTTAAAATTCTTTGGATTTCGGAAGATTTTGATACAGTTTCAAATTTAGAAAATGATATAGGTCCAAATATATATCTATCTACAGATAAAAATAACTGGTTGTATCTAACCAGAGTATCATATAATCAATATTTGATAGACACAACACTAACAAATAGTAATTTTTATAAAATTCCGAGTGGAAATTATTATTTAAAGGTTGATTTTGATTATACAGATACTTCTAAAATATTCAATGATAATGTCGTCAATGGGTTTACGTTGAATCCATTGATAACGACTTCTACATTTTCATTTACTACAGGATATATTAATGAGTTGGTCCCAAATAATTATTTTACTTATAATGATGGAGTATTCACGGTGATTGCTGGAACTACTATATATATAGGTATTAAAACAAAAAACAATGGTTATTTAGGTGATAAATATACAATAACGACATCTCTAGAAACTATTGATAATGTTTATTTTAATATAAATTTATATGACTTCACATTTAATACCTCATATACATTTGGAAATAATTATACGATGACCGTAACAAATATGGATGTATCATCTCATCCTTACGCAAATGCGATTTTCTATGTATCTGGTATTGACATTACTTCAGATCTTACAGAATATACATTTATTTCACAAGTAAAAGCAAACATTTATATGTATTCAATTTTCTCTGATACTTTTACGATAAAATTGTGTAGTGAAAATAATGGTATTGTATCATCTATTGTTTTAACATCTTCCTTTACTAGTGATACAAATTCAACATCCTATGTTTTTTATCCATATAATATAACTGATATACAAAACAAATTGGATGACTCGTATTTATATCTGGACAAAGATGTTTATTTAGAAATAGATTTCAATTCTTATACTTATACTTACAAAAGTAGTTCTTTCAAAATTTCTTCTAATTATTTTACATTATCTACTGATTATTCAGAATATACAATTATTTCAGATATTACTACATTGATTACATTTAATCCAATCACTACAACCTATTATGATTCTGAAGATACATTTACAGTTACCATAAATAATGTAACTGATGCAATTGTAACAGATTTATCAGTAAAATCTACTGTTTCAAATCAATTATCTAATAAATGGTATCCTTATGAAATAAAAGATAATACAGGTAATTATTTATTAGGTAGTATTACTATTACTGCTACATCAAATACGTACAATATATCTAACCAGTATACTTTTACGATAAATTCTAATTATTTTAGTTCTGATAGTACATACAATTCTACTTATTTGACGATTGCACCTATTCCTACTACTTTAAACTACGTTGTAACTACCACAACACATTTTGTGGATACTGTAACTATAACTAGTGGCAGTTACTCTATTGAAAAAATTCAAGTCGATGTAAATAATTCTTACACTTATACTTTGTATCCATATTTGTATTTCAAATATGATTCTGATATAACGACTTCTCATACATTGACTTTTACATCATTGTGTAGTTATATTACAACAAGTTCATTTAGTTTAAATCCAAATTCAATTTATTCTCTCACTAATGGAAATTTTAGTGTATTAGTACCGGTTGAGATTGTATGGTTTCAAACGATAGCTTCTATTTATAATGTATACAAGGATTCTTTTTATTTGAAATTAGAAGATGGTAGTTTCATTGCAAATTATGTTAACACACCTTATGTATGGGAACCTTATACTACTAGTTATTTTGGAACACTTGTTATTACCATTCGTTCAACGAATTATTTAATTTACAATACATTTACCATTACTATCGTAAATGCTTCAGCTGCCGATTATGGTGTATTGGAAAATAAAAAATTAGGTGTGGCGCCTTGTTCTTCCATATCATTGACACCTGTGTTTGCACGAGCGACTAGTAACAATATTTGTTTGACCAATAAAAAAAATAATATTGCCACAACTACTATTAAATTAGGCAATCGTACCTATGTTGTTCCTTGTAGAATTGTCGATTATTTACCGGAATTGAAAATTTTGATTACAAAAATGACAATAAGAAATGCACTACTTTTTTTGATAAAAAAGTATAATATAGTTATATCAACTACACAAGTACAAAATGTAAAAAGATATCAATATCCAACCGCCAATGCAAAAATAATATATCCTATTTTACAATACAATACATCTTTTCGTTTAGGTGATTCTATCATTGGTACACATCTTATTACCAATACAAAATTCGTAGAAAAAGTAAATGATGCTAGAATATTAGAAATATGTAATGATGATACAAAAACATTTTCTACTTATTATACGGATATGTTAAAAAATGCAACCTATTGGTTATCAACATTACCATCTTTTAAGGATGGTTCTTATACTTATTGTATTATTCGTCCAACCAATGGTACTTTGAAAAAAGTAATTACCGGAAGTATTACATTACGTGGTAATGTATTGGTTTTTACACCTATCATTTTAAAAGCTCTCTTGTTTTTTTATCAACCTTATTCAAACATAGACATTACGATTGCTTACACCAATACGGACGTATCTGGCATTTTGACTTATATACAACAAAATTATTTTCAAGATTCAGTAGTTCTCCATTCTTCTTGTTTATAATGTTTTTATTATTGTATGAAAACACGAAAGAATAGTGTACGTAAACATCAAACACGTAAAGGAGGAAAAACGGCAAGAGAAAATTTTGAAAATTATGTTTCTTATTGGAGTCATGTTATGAAAAATGGTGAACGTCAATATCCCCAATACAATGGAAACATGAATTATCCTGGAAGATGGAATAAGTTAAAAGGACAAGTACCCACTTTAAATGAATCCAACGTGTCGAAAAAATTTATTTTTACAAGACACGGTTATTCTTGCGCTAATTTATTGAAATCACAAAAATCATATCAACAATTTACAGACCCAGATCCTTCATTGACTATTTATGGAATTGTATCTATTTTGAAAACAATACCAGAAAAACCAAAAGGGTTTCAAGGCAAAGTATTTGTAAGTTCTTTGATTCGTACATGGCAAACTGCTATTTTAGAATATGGTTCGTATGGTCCATTGACCATTATTGTGTCTCCTTATATCAAAGAAAAACATTCACATTCATATGATGTGGCAAATTTCCCATTACCTCGTAATGAACAAATTTCAAAAATGAAACTATTTTTACGTGTATTGAAAGGTATGAATCATGATAATGCAAAACGTATTTTACAACATAAAATTAATGTACAATATGGTGTTTTAATGTTTACATTAGATACAGAAGATACACCTATTGAAACAAAATATGTGGATACTATACAATCTTCTGTCATTCAAGATAGAACACCACCTGAAATGCCCCGTGATTTATTTATTCCGGTGGCAACTACTATACCTGAACCATCTTATACAAAATATTATGGTGCAGAAGGATTTTCTTATTTTGCTCATTGGGTTAAATCGCATGCAGATGAAACCATATTTGTGGTATCTCATTCTGGATTTATGAAAAGTATTTTGAAAAAATACGATGATATGCCTATAGAATCAGACGTGTTTGACGAAAATGTATGGAAATTAGTACTTGAACCACAGAAAGGTGAATACAATTATAGATTTCAAATTTTACCTGGATTGAAAAAACCGTCCAGTCAAATACTAGAAAATTTCAATAAAACGGCAGAACCATTGTGTCATCGTGTAAGAAATGTAGAAGATCATCCCACTACTCTTTTACCAAAAGATATAAGTATGAATGAAGGATATGCTGAATCACTTATAAGTTCAACACCGACACAATACGAAGACGGATATGAAGAAACAAAAGAACAGATCGAACCTACACCAAAGGTAAAACCACCTTTGCCTCCTAGACCACAAGCACCTACACAATTACCTACACAAATACCTGCACAAATACCTGCACCACAAGTACCTGCACCACAAGTACCTATACCACAGGTATCTGCACAATTACCTACACCACAAATACCTACGATACAGGCAAAACCTCCTCTGCCTCCTAGACCACAAAGTGGTAAAATAAAAAGATCATATCGTATTTTATTTGAGTTTTTGACGAATCGTACAAATTTAAATGAATTAATTGCATTAGTCAATTCCAGAGAACCATTCAAAGAAAAATGTATGAATTATATTCGTAAGCATGATATATTTTCAAATCATTATTTGGCATTTGTTTTAATGTATCCTCCTTATTTAAAAACGGTAATTCAAAATTTAAATTCAAGACTAAAACAACGTGCAATTTATACGTATATTACTTATTGTTTTGGTGCTTCCAATGTAGATGTCCAAAATATACGCTCTTTTTTAATACAATTTAGTGAAACGATAAAAGATAAAGATCTTTATGATTTATTATTAGATAAAATAAGAGTAGATTCAAATACGTTTTATTATCATATTTTTGCACCAAATTATTTATTTGGTACTTTATTAGATTTATTTTATTATGAAATGCATGTATATCCATTGACAAAAGATACCAAAGAATTTACATTCAAAATAATACGTGATTTGATATCAAAAGGTGCACGATTTAGTAAATCAATTCCACCAAATAACATGAATGAACTACTTGATTCTATCGAAAATCTTTCTGATGAAGAAGTAGTTGAAAAAATGAAACTGTTTAAAATAACATCCAATGAGCAATACAAAGATGATTTGAAAGCTTATTTAAGTAGTCAATTGATCAATCAAGTATCACGTAAAAAAATAACATTTGAACAAATTCAACCTTATTTTGTAAAAGAGGATATGATCATAAAAGAAGGTGCTATTGACGATAGAAAATTCAATAGATATGGATGTCCGATTCTTTCCCCAGATGTATCTTTTGACATAGAACCAACTATGGTATTAGATCCCCTTTCTGGAGATGAAAACACCTATTTTGAGAAACATATTCCTTATGAGTTTAGAAAATATGCGGGTGGATCTAAAGGTACATCATCGAAGAAGACTTTACTTCGTCGATTTTCAGTAAAAGACGGACGGTATCGGGTGTTACAGTATAAGGGAAAGAAACGGACAAGGGCAAATCAGCGGTAAACAAGTTTGTACCAGGTTTCATCAATCGAAACAAGTTTAATTTAGAATAAATCGTTTCTAGTGATCGTTTCAAATTTCTTACCCCTTTTTCATCTCCAGTAAAATGTTCAATGATGTATTGAATGGCTGATTCTGTAAATATTACTTCTTCTTCTGTAAAAGAAATATTCTGTCGAATTGATTTGGAAAGGTACTGTTTTGCAATGATAGTTTTTTGGTGTGTGCTGTACCCTTCAGTTTTGATAACGTACATACGATCTCTCAAAATAGGATTTACTTTAGAACGATCATTGTAACTGAAGACAAACAAACAACGTGTCAAATCAAGATTGACTCCATTGAAATACTTATCTTGAAAGGAATCATTTTGTGACGTATCAGTTAAATGTGTTAGAATTCCAATAATTTCTTCACCTTTTGGGGTATCACTTACTTTGTCCAATTCATCAAAATAAATGACCGGATTCATGCATTGACATTTCATAAGGATGTCTGCAATTTGTCCCCATACGCTTCCTTCATAGGTAATCATGTGTCCATCAAAGGTACTGCTGTCCGTAGCACCACCAAGAGCCACGAATGCAAAGGGACGTCCTAAAATTTTACTGATGCCTTCTTTGACAAGTGTTGTTTTTCCTGTACCCATGGGACCTTCAATCGCAATGGCTGTTCCAATACTTTGTGGATTGGAAATAAGACGTCCAATGTATTGCATGATTTGTGCTTTTGCATCTTGCAATCCATATGTAGATTCATCCAATTGTTGTTTTGCTTTTTCCAGAAAACTATGGCATGCTTCTGGACCATCTTTTAAAGAAACTGGAAGTGTATGATATTTACCAAAGGGAATTCTCATGAAACCTTCTAACCATACACGAATTTTGCCAATTTCACCATCACTACCTTGTTTGAGTTGATTCATTTTTTGAAGAGCAATCAATTTATATTCATCTGGGATGTCTGATTCCAACAAACGTATACGATTTGGTTTTTGTTGTTTGTCCAAATCACGAAGTGTAGTCAATTTGGCAAGTAATGTCCGTTGTTCATCCAATGGTAATGTTTGAAAATATTTCATATCATTGGCTGGTTTGTTTTGAATCAGTTCACTAAATTTGATTTCATTACCTTTTTTTTCTTTCCTTTCTGTTTTTTCTTTTGCATCTTTTGTTTTTCTTGCAATTTCTTTTTGTGTTTCTACCATTTTTTTGTACATGGGTAATTCTTTGTACATGGAAAGTTCCGATCCCATTTTTTCAATCTTTCCTAAGAATTCTTCCGTTTTTTCAACATCAATTTCTTCATCCGTTTCTTCTCCTACAGTAAAGGTAATGTTTACATTAATTGGATCTGATTCTTCCGTATAATCTGTGTCATCATCATCGGATTCTTCTGATTCTGTCTCGTAATCAGAGTCATCCGTTTCATATTCCGACTCAGATTCAGACTCATCCGAGTCTTTCTTTAGCTTATCTTTCATATATTTAGATGGGAAGATTTCACATAATAATTCATTGAATTTATCTTGATCAAATGGTGATTGAGAATTACGAAGGTTGTACTTATGAGGCATTTTTATATATATAAAATATTTTCATATCAATTTTTTTAAAATATTGGAATAGAATAATGCAATCTCATTCAGCAAGATGTATTGGCACTTTTCGTGCTGGTACTACTACATTAGGATCAGATACGGCTTCTCGTGATCAAAGTTTTTCTGCAAAAAGATCCATGGTGATTCAAAAAGTAGAACAAAATCGTATTTCCAAGGTTGGTGTGATGGATAGCTCACAACGTACTTCATTGCGTGTGGCTTCGTTGGGTAACTTGCGAACACAGTTTGCCACACGTAATGGTAATGATGTGAAACATGCATTGATACGAACACGTAATTCAGGTGCAGTTGCGCCAAAGAAAAAGAATGCCAATGCATATGTTTCAACCATTTCTTATGTAAATACAGGATCCGATGTTGTATCTTATACTGTTCCAGATCCTCCAAGAAATGTAACATTAACTAATATAAGCCCAGATTTGATTGGTATTTATTTTAATCCACCTTTAAATACCGGTGGAAAACAAATTATTTATTACACAATAACTTTTACAGCTGTAGGAAGAAGCGATATTATAATCCAACCAATGATAACTACTTCACTTTCAAACCAAAAAACATTGCCACAAGGTGTAACTTATACTATTACTGTTACAGATACAAATGAAGTAGGTGAATCATCACCATCAACACCTCTTAGCATAACACCAATATCAAATACATCGACAACAATACAATTTACCGAAACAGGTGAACACTCATGGACAGCTCCTGATACTGCAACTTCAGTAAGTTATTTAGTGGTTGGTGGTGGTGGTGGTGGTGGTGGTGCATATGACAATTCAGCAGGAGGTGGTGGCGGAGCAGGTTTGGTTTTAACTGGAACTATGGATGTAACACCAGGAGAAACGTATACTGTTATTGTGGGAGAAGGTGGTACTGGTGCAATCAAACCGACATATGTTTCAGGCCAAGGTGCATCCGTAAATTCAAGAAATGGTTCTTCTGGTAATTCTTCTAGTTTCGACAGTATAATTGCGGATGGTGGTGATTTTGGATATAAATGTAGAACAGGGTCAGGAGCTTCAATCCCATATGGTGGTTCACAAGCAAATGGTCTTATACCTCCTACGGGAGGTAGTGGCGGAAATGGCGGAGGCAACGGAGGTGGTGGAGGTGGAAATGGCTCAGCAGGTGTATCAACTGGCCAAGGAGGTTCAGGAATAACAAATAATATAACTGGAACTTCTAAAACTTATGGAAAAGGTGGAAATGGTGGTGTACATAATTCAAATTCATCAGGAACGGTTGGAGAAGTAAATACTGGAAATGGTGGACAAGGCGGAGGTTCATTTTCATCTAATAACATAGGTGGAGCAAATGGTGGTTCCGGCATCGTTGTTATCAAGTTTAATACTTAATCTCGCATAATTAAATACATTGTATAGAACCATAAAAAAAATCATTTGTATTCAAATTACCATTTACAAGTAAACCAAAACCAAATGAAGCAAACAAATATAATATTACCTCATAGTTAATACCATTGTAAATAATATGTGTAATTCTATTTTTACATGGTAAACTATTTATTACAAAGACATTATCAAAAGTACTTATCTCTGTATTTCCACTATTTTCAATAATTAAAGTATTTGTAATATCAGTAGAACAATTAAAATTTGTTGCATGAATATTGAAATCAAATCCTGCATTTTGATTGATTTGAAATACGTATCCTTCATATCCATTTTTTGGGCCATTCGGAAGATATGTTGTATTACTCAATGTTATAGTTGTAGAATCAATATTAAATGTGATGGAATTGATAGTAAAAGGATCACATGGAAGAGTAGGAATTATGAGATATTTTTTTTCATTTATAACATAATAGTGTACATTATAGTTTGCGCTGTTATCTCCAATTATATTAAGTGTATTTTTTACTTGTATTTTTACTTGTATTTTTACCATATTGATAAGGTTCACGTGGTCGTATACCATCGCGTGGGTACCATTCAACTCTACCTACACCACCTAGTTGATTCATAGTAAAAATATAATCACGTTTGTTTCCGGTTGCTTTAATTTTTACTGCTCGTTGTTGAAACGTCCGACGATCTAATTGAAAAGGTAAACCTTGTTTTTTGTTTCCACCTGCTGTATCTAGATTTACGTTACAGTTATAAATCGTACTTCCGGCGGATCCTGCACCAATGACTCTTGCTTTACTCATAGTATTCCTTTACAAATTAAACATAAAATAACTATATTTTTTATGGAAGAATGTATTATTTGTTTTGAAGAATATAATAATTTTGTAATATTTCCATGTAATCACAAGGTATGTGTAGTATGTTATCCTAAATTAAATCGTTGTCCTCTGTGTAATCAAGAATTGGAAATGGCAGTACGAATTGCTTATGATCAATACATATTGATGATTTTTTTTTATATAGTTCTTTTTGTTCTCTTGTTATGTGCGATTAGATTTTATTAGGAACCAATTTTCCAATATCTGCATTGAATACTGGAGTACACACAAAATTTTTATTTTTTTTGAAATAAATGGGTTCTTCAGAATATACCATTTTTACACCCCATGGTTTTACAAAGGATGCGTTGTTGGTAGTAATTGCATTGTATTTTTTACGTGCAATATGACTACTACTGTCTACTGGACCTTGTGTAGAAAAAGAAGGATTGCTTGGTTTATAAATCGTGCGTGTACAATTTGTTTCTGTTGGTAAATTTTCAGCATAATGGCTACTGTCATTTGGTGTTCCATCTGGATATTTAGTATAATCAATACCTGATATTTCATGAATGATTGATTTCGATACAAAGGAATAACCACGACGTTTTAAGTACATTGCATAATCTGCATAGTATTCTGGATTTTCTGTTCCATCTATATTTACTCTTGGTTTGTTGGTAGATCCAGTTCTTATCTTGGCATTTCCACTAAAACTAATAACATTACCTGATTGACAACATACAGTTTTTTGTAGACCATTGTCTTTTTTTCCTAGCATTTTAAACATTGTTCCTACACGTCTAGAATTCAAACAAGGTGTACAATTTTGTGGTGTAGTATAGGAAACCGACGATGTATGAGATCCAGAAGTACCTCTTTTACGATAATGTTGTAAAGGTCGACACGTAGGAAATTGAGGATTAAAAGAAGAATCAAGAACTGTTTTCACAGGTCTGGGTACATAATCTAATTGATTGGTTGTTTTTTGTATAGCTGGTTTATAATGTAATACTTTATAACTGCCATTTTCCATAGAATATAAAAACAAAATATATATTATGTATTGGGTTATTTTATTGTTATTAGCAATCCTTTTTTTTCATTTATCTAAAAAAGAAGGATATGAAAATTATGATGAACAAACCTGTTTGATGTTAGCTAAAAAAAATCAAATAAATCTAGATTCCTTAAAAAAAGATGTGGATACATTATTGGCTTTACAAAGTAAAGTACAAACATTACAAAATACGAGTGATTCAAATACAACACAGTTGAAAAGTTTAGTAGATCAAGTTTATAAAACATAACGTACATGACTTTCCCATGTATATCTACAATAAGACCATTCTAAAGTAGGGATTACACTTTTTACTGAAGTTCCTTCGGGGATGAATTGATAATAAAGGGGTGGCAATACATACAACAATAATTCTTTTTCTGTAAATACATCTTTATTCTCTTTGATAAAGTGTGAAGTCGGAATAAAATGAACCAAATCTTCTAACAAAGGAGGATACATGAAAGAATAATACATTTTCCAATTGGTACATCCAGTAGTATAATATTGCATGTTCCATGCTAGCATGTCTACATATTCTTTACAAATGTTATCTTTTGAAGTTGTAAAAAATGAATCATAGTATCGTTGTTGCCAACCTTTTTTTGTAGGACAAATAAAATGTTCTGTTTCTCTTTGCAACATTGGTAAATTTTGTACTCGTTTTTCTTCCGTAGAAACATCTACATGAAAACGATTTCTAGAATGATATTCTTTAATTATGATATTTTCTTCTTGTAAAGCAAGGGCTTCAATGAATTTTTGAACGGTAGGCCATTGTATTTCTCCCTTGAATAAATGTTCCTTTTCATCAATAGTAGTTGTGTAAGTTCGAAACAATGTATCAAACCCCGTCGTTCTTAAATTAAGAGCAGGAAAATGAGGCATAAAATCATTTCCTAAAAAGAGTGTCATGAAAATATAATCAGATAACTTGGTTTCTCCAATCATTTCACGAATACTATCTGCTAATTTTGGTATATCCAAAATGTGTAGTTCACGATCTTGTAACATGAAAGCTGGTGCTTCACGTAACAATCTTATTTCACCATACTGTAAATGATGCAAACTTAATATAATAAGATCCGAATCTAATCCATAAATCAATGTTTTTTGTCCTTGATGAAGTTCGGGGTGTTCTCGAATCCACGAAAACAATTTGTGTTCACCTTCACCTGGTTCTTTACTAGTGGATAGTTTAAAAGATTCATAACGTGAAGCATAATTTTTGAAATGAAGGTGTAATTGTTTATCTAATTCATTCATAAATGAAGTGCCAGGTGTAATTTGCATGGTATTCCATCCACTAGATACATTGGTCATCGTTTGTTGAATCCAGCTTTTGAATCGTCTATCTTTTTGTTGTTTGATTTTAGCCATGGGTGGAATACCATCAAATGCAATAAATACACGTTTTGGGTTAACCAAACGAAGATAAGAATCTATTTTATCACATATTTTTTGGATGAGTATCATTTCATTTACTATACCCATACTAGAAACCATATCATAAATGATAGAGTTACTATCTAGATATAAATTATCTGCTTGTTGTAATGAAGTAATGATATACGGATGTTTACGTAACAAATAAGAGAAATAGCTTGGTATTCCCATTTATAATTTTATCGCATAATCTGTTTAACTCGTTTGGTACTTTTATGTTTTTTATATAAAAAAATTCCTTTATAAAACTATATGAATGTCCTTTACATTAATTTATCACATCGTTTAGATAGGAATCAACATGTGATCCAACAACTTCAACAAATTGGATTTACAGGAAAACGTGTAGAAGCAGTAGAATGTAAACAAGGAGCCATTGGATGTGCGATGAGTCATATTCGATGTTTAGAAATCGCAAAAGAAAATAACTGGCCTTCTGTATGTATTGTAGAAGATGATATTGAATTTACCAATCCGTCTTTATTTCAATTACAATTGAATCATTTCTTGACAAGTTCTATCGGATGGGATATATTATTGTTAGGAACAAATATGGGTCCACCTTTTGATAAAAAAGAAGGATGTCTTCGTGTTTTCAATGCACAAACAACTACGGGATATATTGTAAAACACCATTATTATGATACTTTAATTGACTGTTTTCGAAAAAGTGTAGGACAATTACTACGAGATTACAATGTAAAATCGTATGCTATTGATATTCAATGGAAACAACTTCAACAAAGAGATCAATGGTATGTGTTGCATCCGCTTACTGTCATTCAGAGAAAAGATTATAGTGATATCGAACAATGTGATGTCAACTATGGAGATAGGATGTTAAGTACAAAAGAATTTAAATACAATTTATGAAAATAGAATGATGATATACATAGATTGTCGGGAGCATGCATTGTTGGAACGAATGAACGCATCATCTAAACAAATGACAATAGGCGATATTTCGATAGAAAAAGATGATCAAACAGTTGTATTGATAGAACGAAAAACGGTTGCGGATTTAGCATCTAGTTTGTGCGATGGAAGATATCAAGAACAGCAATACCGTTTGTTGGAATCGACCTTACCACCACATCGTATTATTTATTTGATTGAAGGATCTATGGATACTCCTACTTCATTACCAAAACAAAATTTAGAATCAGCTTTGTTAAGTTTATGGTTTCATGGGTTTTCTATAGTACATACAACAGATATTGAGGATACCGTACGATATTTGAAAAAGTTAGAAGAAAAGGTTTCCAAAGAAGCAGTGGAAAAAGATTACATCTCTATGGTAAAAATAAAAAAGAAAGATAAATTAACACCTGAGAACATTGACATTCTTATGTTGTCTCAAATACCTGGTATAAGTACTGTGACAGCGAAAGCATTACTAGACGTGTATGGAAGTATTTATGCATTGACCACTCAATGGAAAGAAACCACTACATTGTTAGATACATTTACGTATGGTGAAAAAAAAAGAAAGATATCAAAAAAAAGTATTGATTCTTTAAAACTCTATCTTCACGTATAAAAATTGATTTTAAAATATGGTTATGATAACAAATGGATAAATACGATGTTATTCGCGAATCTGCTAAATATCAATCCTATGTAAAAAACGAACATGAATTGAAAGATGGTAAAACATATCAATTGTATCCTACGGGAGATATTGATTTGAATGGGCGTAAATATGTTGCATTATCAACACCTCCAACACAAGAAGAAATAAAAAAATATAATATTATGAAATAAAATTCTTTAAGTATAGCGTATCGACTGATATGTTTCAATGCTTAAATTAGACAAGGCACAATTCAAACGATCACCATCTTTATGATGCATCAAAATTTTTTTTGATGTATCAATATTCAAAAATGTCATGGCCATGATACGACTACGCATGTATTGACGTTTTTGAATCAAAATAACATTATAGCCTTGATTATGATTTGCTGAATTATTTATCAATTTCCAAACACCAGATTTGAATAATCGTTCAATTTCACCATTTTCGTACACGCGAAGTGTTGTGTTCTCAATTTTCAATTCTTTCATTTATAAAATTATCATTAAAAAAACCATTTCAATTTTATTACAAACATAGAATATGGATGACTTTGATATGCTTGTACGAATACTTTGTATAGGTATTGTTGTATGGATTCTTATTTATTTAATGCTTCAATTTAGAAAAGGAACGTGTTCTTCTACCTCAATGGCTCCTATCAAAGGAATCGGAAAACGAGACAAACGATATCAAGAGAAATTACGTGATTATTATATCAAATCTTCTTACAATAGTTGTTCTACTGGTCAATATCAAAATGATTGGGTAAATTTATGTGCTTTGGAAAATGTAATCAAACAAGGTTGTCGTTGTTTAGATTTTGAAATCTATGAAGTAGATGGAAAAGCAGTTGTTGCAACGTCAAATTCTACTAAATTTACTGAAAAGGGTACTTACAATTCATTGTCCATAGATAGTGTAATCAAAACAATTTCTGAAAAAGCTGTATCCAATTCAATGTCTACTGAATATTGTCCAAATCCATTTGATCCTTTGTTTTTACATTTTCGTATTAAAACCAAACATATTGAAGTATATGATGATGTCGCAGATGCTTTAGTGAAATATTTAGATTCAAAGTTATTATCAAATGAACATAGTTATGAAAACAAAGGTAAAAATTTGGGATCTGAATCATTGACTTCTTTGATAGGAAAAGTCATCATTATGGTTGACAAAGTTGAAAGTAATCATATACGAGCTACGAAAATGGAAGAATTAGTCAATATTATGGGAAATTCTGCTTTTTTACATTCTTTATCGTACAATGACATTATTCATACACCTGATATGGATGAAATGATTGATTATAACAAAAAAAATATGACAATCGGATATCCAAATTTATCTTATCAATCAAAGAATTACAATAGTTCTATCGTAATGCAATATGGTGTACAAATGCCAGCCATGTGTTTCCAAACAAATGATTCTTTTTTGACAGCTTACAATACTTTATTTGAACAAAATGGACATGCATTCATGTTAAAACCATTGAAATTAAGATATGTACCTGTTACGGTAGAAGAAGCGCCACCTATCAACCCTGATTTATCATATGGATACAAAGAACACAAAACGAATTATTATAATTTTAATTTGTAATTAAAAAGTATTCTTCTTACTACTTTAATGATTCTTATCTATAGTTGTAAATGTAGATTGAATCAAGCATTACAATTGTATGACATGTTGTGGAGTATAAAAGAAAAAAAATATATAGTTTACGGTGATACTTTAGATCAAGAGTATCTTTTTTCAGATAAATATCTTATTTTGAATGTAGGTGATTATTATGAAGATTTATCTAACAAAACAAAAAAAATGTTTCAAGTTATTGAAAAAGAATTTCCAGAAGAATATGTTTTGAAAATGGATGATGATATCATTCCGAATTGTGAATCTATTCAACATTATTTACAAATCATGAAAGAAGAAAATCTATTGTATGCAGGTAGAGTGATAAAATCCAATGAAGAATATTCAAACCACCATATTGGTAAAGTAAATGATCCAAAATACAATGTATCTTACATTACTCCTTCTGTTACAGGTACTGCTGGTCCACTCTATTATTTAAATAATAAAGCCATTTCTATTTTAAACAAAGAAAATGAAATGTTCTTTTACGAAGATGTTACAGTAGCATATTCATTAAATAAAAATAATATTTTTCCAACCAACCATATTTTGTATGATGATTATAATATTTATAAAACATTTCACAATCATTACAATCATAAAAAAATATACGTCAAACTTCATGGTGGTTTAGGTAATCAATTGTTCCAATTTGCGTCTGCTTATGGTTTAGCTAAAAAATTCAATCGTATTTTAATATTGGTATCGGATTTTAGTCCATCTTCTTTTACACATCCAGATAGTGAAACGTATGCAAAAACTATTTTTAAATCATTTCATTTGATTGATGAAAAAAATCTACCTTCTATGTCCACATATTGTGAAACGGATAATATTCAATGTTTTCAACATCAAAATATAATAGGAGAAGAAAATATATTTATTCGTGGATATTTACAAACAGAAGAGTATTTCAAAGAATACAAACATGAAATTTGTTCTTTGTTTGAAAAAAAAAGTATAGATTCTTTTTTTATTCATGTTCGTCGTGGTGATTATGTTAACAATCCTTTGTATACAATAGATTATGATACCTATTATCAAAAATCAATTGATTATATAGAAAAACTATTTCCAAATTCTCATTATTTTATTTTTAGTAATGATATTGAATACTGTAAACAATATGAACTCTTTTTACCTTTGAAAAAAACATTCATAGAAGATACAGCATTGAATACATTGTTGAGGATGGCGTCATGTTCATTGGGTGGTATATGTAGTAATAGTACATTTTCATGGTGGGGGTCTTATTTGAATGAAAATCCAAATAAAATAGTTTTGTTTCCAAAAACATGGATCAATAATGGACATGAAAATAAAGGTGTGTATCCAGAAAATAGTATTTTGATAGATTGATCATTCTTTTATATGTGTGGCATCAAATTCTGCTTCTTTTTCTTCTAATTCTACATCTCTTATAATTTCACAACCACAACATTTACACGTTTTACATTTAGATTTCAAAATCATTTTTGAGATACCAAATATAAGATTACTGGAACTGGTAATAAGCAATACAACAATGGCACTATCCATATTATAATATAATATAATATGGAACGTATTTTACAAACATTCAAAGAATACGACATGGAAGTATTAGAATGTAAAAAAAAATTAGTAGCAGAAGAATTGAAAAAAACAAAAGAATTTCAAGACAAATTAATAGAAATGTCAAAAAGAATTGATAAAGCAATGGAAGAGTTAAAAAAGACAAATTATGACAGTGATTAAATATGCATCTTTTACAGGTTTTCTTTCTTACAAGTATAATTTGCCTGCAGATCAATTGACACAAGATTTTTCAGAATTTTGCAAAGAAGACTTAGATATACTTCTTATGCCAAAAAAGATGCCTATGCACTATTGTTTTATTTTATGATTTTTTTAACATTGATTTATGTGAATGATCAAACGCTTATCAAATATGCATTGGAACGATATAAACAATTAAAAACAAATAAACCAGTTGCACCTTTTACACATTTTATTGATACCTGGTTAAAACGTTACTAAAATTGATATTTAAAAAACTCCTTGAAAATTTCCTAATAAAGGATCATCAAATGATATAGAACTTTCAACAAATGCATTTTCGGCTTCCTGATATTTTCTAAATAAAAAAGTAGGATATTCTATATCTTTATATTGATTAAATTGTAAAACAGCAGAATAAGATGCCAATAATCCTATATTTTTTCCTTTTTTAAAATAATCAATCATTGACAAAGCATTTGCTAGGCCAGCACTTTTTGTTATAGTCCCCCCTGCATGTACGGTTAGATAGTCATAATTTTCTCTCCATAACGATGATGTGTTGGGGTAGGTATTTTGTATGTAAAATAATTTATCATTCAATGCTGATTGAGATGTACCATTGATTGAAGGTAATTGTGTATTCAAAATATCATATTGATTTCCTGAAAAAGTTAAAGGAGTTGGACTATTATATAAATCGTAATAAGTTTGGTTGTCGAATAAATATATTACAACTGCATCATTGGCTGACGCACCAGTAAAAAAATTCTGTAAATCAGTAACGGTTAGATTGCTATTATCTTGAGCAACAGGATATGTTAATAGAGTTATACTTGTGTTATTTTGTAATTTACTTAAAACATCTTCTGTTGCGGTTTCATTTACAGTATAAATATAATATACATTTCCAACAGCAGTTTTAGGTAAATACGTCATGACAGCATCAACAATAGTATCATCTGAAGGATTTGTTCTATAAATATTTCTAGAAACTGTATTTAAACTAATCGCAGTACTTAATAAAGATATTCCAACAGCATCATGATTGTTGAACCAATCCACCACTGCAGATAAAACACTTGACCTAGAAAACCCTAAAAATATTCTGTATCCTTGTGAATAATATAAATCCAATAATTCTAATGTTTTTGGAATACTATATTCTGTATCGACTATAGGAAATTTTGGAAAATTAGAATTCTTATTCCAATAATAATATAATGAATCATTGAAAATAGTATCAATATTATTAATATAATTAGTTAATTCAAATAAAGCAATTGCTTTACCGAAAGGTTTGTATGATGGTGTTGGAATATTATAAATAGTTGGTGATGGGTTTTCAAATGTAGCATTGTATGGTCCGAGTATAGGGTCTACTAAATATAAACTTTTGCTAGTAAATTTATTTCCAATAAATGTTTCAATTAAAATACTAGGATATAATAAATCTTTTGTCACAGGGTCAAACTCTAATATTCCATAATGACTATTTATATTATCAATAGATTGATTATTCGCAAATTGATTTAATAACGTTAATATGTTTAATGTAACAGTAGAATAATTAGATCCCAGAGAATTATAACCGTTACGCCATAATATGGATGTATTGATTCCTTCGATTAAAGACACATTATATTTATTTGAAAGTGCTTCTTGAGAACCAATAGGTATGATTGGAGTACCAGAAGCAAGTATATCATATTGTTGTCCTTGAAAAGTCAAAGGACTATCTAAATTTTGATCGTATAAATTTAAATATTTTTTACGATCAAATATTAATGTTATTAAAATATCAGAAGATGAGAATACACCATTAGGTGCATTACTTAAAAAATCTTGAATTTTTGTTGTAGTATCAAAATCAGAAGTAATCGTTCCTAATTTTACAAAATTTGGATAATTACCAATAGTTTGATTCAGTATTCTTAAAGCGTCCTCACATACTAATTCATTCTCTGAATAAATATAATATATATTGAACCCTCCATCCAAAGCATGATTAATATGTTCACTTATAGAATTTATTATAAAACTATTATCTGGTAAAAATCTATATACATTTTTTGCAAAGTTTAAACTGTTCGAATTTGCTGTAGGTGATATACCAATTGCATCTGGATGAAAATTAAACCAATTAGATTCTAAAACACCTTTTAAAATGGTTGAAGTTTGAAAACTTATAAAATATTTAAAACCATATCCATAATATTCATCTAATAATTGTAATGTTTTATCTAACGAACCTTCATTATCTACAATTGGGCATTCTGTAAATTCCTCTGGATAATTTAGCCAATAATAATTTAATGTTTTTTGGGAAGCAATATTTGTGGTTGTTGATAAATTCAATAAAAATACTGCTTTCATTCGTCCTGGTACAGGGGTACTATGATTTATATCTAACACTTCATTTTTACAATGTGTACCATCGGCACTACCACCAAACATACTCATACCTTTCCCAACACCTCCCAATTGATTCATACATACTAATTTGAACCTTCCTACGCCATTTGAATGGGTTTGTACTTCATGATTTCCCCAATTATTTAATCCAACTCTTGATGTAATTCCTTGTTTTTTATAACCACCACCAGTGTTAAGATTCACATTACTTTTATAAAGTGTAGCAGAAGCATTACCAGCACCCATCATTCTAGATTTACCCATAACTCTTTATTATAAAAAAACGTGGGGACGCAACCCCTAACCGTTTTTATATAATTTTCGCCTTGACCTTGTTGTGTTCAATTGATTCGTTGAACTTCACTGACCATGAATCTCGTGTGTCATGAAAGAATGTTGCGTTGCCGTTGTACACCCGATAAGGGACTCGAACCCTTGACCACCAGATTAAAAGTCTGGCGCTCTACCGACTGAGCTAACCGGGTAAAGATGTTCACGATCGGGTTTGAACCGATGACTTTAGGTTGATAAGACCCACACTCTGACCAACTGAGTTACGCGAACATATTTAGTATAAGAGTGTTCTTTTTAAGTTGAATTAATATTAATTAAACGCATTGGGTAAATCATAAAATTGAGTATTTCCATAAAATAAATAAGAAAATATTTTTTGTGGCATATTAATTTTTGCTCCATTATCACTACCTCTAGCAGATTTTATTATTTCACTTTGTGTTAAATTAGAAATATAGGGGAACATACAAGATGCATTTTTTTGAAAAGCAAGAACGGAATGTGGCATAGTATTTTCTTTATTTAATACTTTATTAAATTTTGAAAATAGGATAATACAGGAATGTCTTCTTTATGAGTTAATTTCATTTGAATACGAATATTATCATGTCTTTTATTTAACGCACCTACATGAATTAAATTTGCATTAAATAATATAATGTCCCCTTTTTTACATAATATGTGTTCTACTGCATTGTTAAAATTTACAAGATGACTATATTCACTGGTATGACTTTTAGGTATTACCCCCAAACATTTATCCATATCTTCTAAATAAAGTATCATGGTATACGATGGATGTTTTTGACCATCATTAAAAAAATCACCATTGTTATCTCTATGACAGGTATGAACGGCGGATTTTTGAATAATAAAAATATAATCTTGAAAAATATAATCTTCATTCAATACGGAATGTATTTTATTTGAAATGGACGCATTTTCCATCATTCGTTCTTTCACTTCTTTATAATCTCCTTTTTCACATAAACTATGTAATTGTTTAATTTCATTGGAAGGAATTACATTTTTAAGAATACAACATCCATCTTCTTTCAAGGATAAAGTACGCGTGGTTACTGATTGTTCAGTAATGATACACAAAACAATAATAACAATAAGAAATAAAACAAGAAACTTCATAATATTTAAATATATTATGTTTTCGGATTGGGTTCAATCTATATTCATTATAGTACTTTTTTCTCTATTTCCAATGATGGATATTTTCACCAATACCATGAACGATGTACAGTCCAATTGGAGTGCAAATCGATGCAATCCTGTGATTATGCCTTTTGCCAGTTATTTTGCACCTAAAGGGACAGACATTACAACTTCTGATAATTTTTCTTATTGTGTACAAACGCTCATGGCATCTTTTGCACCAACAATAATGCAACCATTCAGTTATTTACAAAGTATGAGTGTAGATATGATGGGAGATATCAACAGTAGTTTAGCCTCTTCTACAGAACAAACCTCATGGATGACTACTAGCGTATCTAGTATTATTGGATCTGTATATGGCGTATTTCTCAATATAATCATTGAATTTAATTTGATTGTATTAAAATTATTAGATGTTCAAGGAAAATTATCTGGGATGATTACTACTGTTTTATATATTATGACAGCTGTACAATATACCTTTGAAAGTATGTGGAATGGTGTGCCTGGCGCTATGATTAAAGTATTGGGAAAAAAATAAAAGTAAATATTATGTCCACTGTATTGATCGGAGGGATTGTTTTAGGCGTAGCAGTATTGACAGGTATAGTTATGATGGGTAAAAAAAAAGAAAATAGAGAAGATACTGGATTTGGTGTTGAAAATGAACAGTATGAACAAACCGCAGGAAGACGAACACGAAGACACCGTACTCGTTCAAGGAGTAGTAAACGTGTAAAAATATAGTCTAACACCATGGAGAAAATAAATGAATTATATAAAAATAGAGGATATTTTGAACGATATGGTGGAGATGTATGTATTAGTATTGCATTAGTGATTGCAACATTATTGATTACCGGTTATACTAGTTATCAATCTATCCTAGCCCAAGTAAAAACAAATTGGAATCAAAATCGATGTAATCCAATTTATATGCCATTTGCTGGAATGATTATGCCACAACCAGGTTATTCTACAACAGAAACTACATCAGAAAATTTTTCTTATTGTATCAAACAAGACGTATCCGCCGTATTTAGCATTGCTATGATGCCTCTTGAATTCGCAATGTATTTGATAATTGATTTTATAGATACTGTATTAGAAGCCATTATGGCATTTATGTCTCTTATCAAATGGTTGAAAGATCAAATAGGAGGTATTTTTGCAACCATTTATAATAAAATAGTATACTTTTTAGTTCCATTGGTGGAAATGGTGATTCATCTAAGGGACATGGTTGCTAAATTAAATGGGGTTGCTATTACTGCACTTTATACTGCCATGAATATTTATAATCTTACGATTTCAGGAATTTTAAATATTATGGTTATATTGAATAATATTTTAATTGCTACCATCGCCATCATGTTAGGTATGATTCTTCTTGCATTTGCATTGATACCTACACCTGCTTTTCCATTTGGATTAGGTGTTTATATTGCTGGATTTTCCATTTTTACATCCTTTGTCATTCCGGTAGTAGTGTTATATTCTTTGATGCAAACATTCACAAATGAAGTATTCCAAACAAGTGCACCAAAAGGACAAAAAACACCTAAAATTAAAAAACGAAAATAAGTTAAAACAATCTTTACAAAAGATATTAATGCGTCATGAAAGATTTCTAGAAATGGCACAAGTTCATGCAGAAAAATCAACCATGCATTATCGACATGGTTGTGTTGCTGTATTACATGGAAAAGTAATTTCAAAAGGATACAATAGTACACGTAATTATTCAAAAGATGGTATCATTTCAAACTGTTGTTCTTGTCATGCTGAAATAGATGCTCTTCGTAATGCATTGAAACATGTAGGTCACCGAGGATTGTAAACGTCTTTCTCTTTATGTGGTACGTTTGACACGTACAGGTAATCGCATTGATTCAAGACCATGTCATTCGTGTTATCGTACATTATGTGTTTATAAAATAAAACAAGTCATTTACTCTGTAACTCCAACCACTTATGAATGTGTCAAGTTAACAGATTATGTTCCAAATAAAATATCAGAAGGGGATGAATATTTTCAAAGTCTTGATTAACAGATAGATAAAAATAAAAAAGAAAAGTAAAGAAATAATATAAGCAATTGTATAACCAGGTTCTACTTGTTTATCCAAATGTAATAATTTCAATAAAATTTGAATCAATGTACCCATATTTAAAAAATTTTTTGTCCATACTTTTGAATTTTCTGTAATTGGAAATAATTGATAACATAATGGTGTATAATAACCATATTTGGTAGAATTCATATTATGATACATGTCCCAATCCGCCATTGTATTTACCTTTTCTGCCAATACACGATTTCTTGTTTTTTCTGTATAAATACATGCATGTGTTCCACAAGATAAAAATAATTTAGGATGTGTCCCAGGCATTCTTAAAAAAGGTATACAACCTAAATAATATACTAAATCTTTCTCTCTATGTTCATGAAGAAATGAATTAATTTCCTCTTGAATATCACGACGTTTAATATATGGATGAAATTGGAAATCGTCTTCTAATACTAAAATATTTCTGTATTTTTTTTCTTTTGCATCATGAAATACGGTAAGAAATGCATCAATTAAATCAATAGGTGGAGAATCTGTATGTAATTGTTTTGAACATTTTTTGTACCCTTTGTTATAAACGAGATATACTTTACGACTTGGTTGATATTGTTCTAATTGTTGTTGAATTTCAGGAAGACGACCATTCCCCTCTAAATGAAGAATATATGTAGCATCTACATCTAAATATCCTTGATCATAATTATATTCTTCCATACGATAACAATTCATAGTATATATTAAGGAAAATTATATTCATGTATTCTATGAAGTCAAGAGTGGTGATGTTACTGTTTTTTCTTTTACTTGGCGTCATAGGGTTTAGTTTATCTTCTTCTCTTGTTAAGGAAGGTTTTGAATCGGTAACTCATTGGAAACAAAATGGTCAATTACCTTGGGATGGGCCTTATTCATTGCCAGAATCAAAAAAACAACCCGATGGTATATGGTTGTTTGCAAATAATAAATCAAGTCCTGAATGTTGTAAAGCGTCTACTTATTCTACAGGGGATGGATGTGTATGCACTACACCTGATCAATTACGTTTTTTAAATACTAGAGGAGGTAATCGTACGATTGAAGATGGTTTTTAACGACGTTTCATCATTTTTCGAACACTACGACCACGTTGAACACGTTTTGTAGCATAAAATAAACTAGCGGGTACAAGAACATCCATGGCAGCTTTTCCAAGTGATGCAAGTGTGAAGTTTCCTCCTCTTTTCTGTGTCCGGTTCTTTCTAGAATGCATGATATTAACGAAGAAAATATTTTTTTTGGAGTTGGAACAACAAAAGACTACTTACAGTTAAATTTAGCAATAAAAGAAAATATCCGATCCAAATGTAAGGTTTCCATTTATTCAATAAAATGTCTAAAAAAGGAATTAATATTTGCTTAACTTCTTGTTTGATATCTTCTCTCTTCAACAAATTTAAACATTGATTCAACATATTCTTATTTTTTATATTTTATGCGTGTATTTTGCATATAAAAATATAAAAAAGAAATTTATGATTCATCATGCAACAAACCAATTTGATTTTTCGTCACTACATTTAGGTTCCCCAACTGCATTAGCTGGTGGATCTTTTTATACAAAAATTAATTATTCTGTAAAAGATGAACCTTTGTATGTCTACACACCTACTTGTACTACCAAACAAGGTGTCACAAAAGGTGTATTAGATTTTTTATTTACCTCTGCAAATTCTAATTTTATTGAATGGATGAATGCTTTAGAAGAAAGATTACAAATGTTACTTTTTGAAAAAAAAGATAATTGGTTTATTGGAGATGATATGGAATTAGAAGACATACAAAATGCATTTATTCCTTTATTGAAAGTAAAAGGGAATCAGTACATGGTAAGAGGGAATGTTCAGGGAAAACATTTCAAAGAAACCATACAAGTATACAATGAGGATGAGATACCAGTTCCTTTGACGAATATTCAGGAAAATTCACAATTGATTTCTATTTTAGACATTTCAGGTATTAAATTTAATCAAAAATGCTTTCAAGTCATGATTCATGTACGACAGATCATGATTTTAGAAAAACCATCTTTTACAAATTGTTTGATCAAACATAAAGTTAAGGATAAACCAGAAGTGAAAATAGACGTATTAGATACTATTGTTTTGAAATCACCCAATGAAGTCTATCGAAGTGCTTTAGAAAAAGCAAATGTTATGAAAGAAGAAGCAGAACGAGCAAAAGCCATTGCTGAAGAATTAAGAATTACATATGAATTGGAAGAATAAATTTTATGTTTTCTAATATATAATGAATCTTGGCAAAAATAAAGAACTTCTTTTAGTCGTGGGGGCTTTGTTTGTTTTAGGCGTTTTTTTGTGGAAATCTGGAAGAGATAAGAATAAGAATATGATGAGTTCTACCGGTTCAGAATATTCTTCGCCCTCTCCTTCGGGATCTTTAGGAGAAAATGATAGATATGCCCAAGCGAATGGTGTAAAGACAAATACATATGGTGCACAGGCTTCCAAATTAGACGATCCTAGTGCTCTTTTACCAAATGATTCAAACTCTCAATGGTCTTCTTTAAATCCTCAGGGAGGAGGTATGTTAAAGGGAGTTAATTTATTACAAGCAGGATCTCTTATCGGCATCAACACCGTAGGTTCTACTATGCGTAACGCCAACTTACAGTTACGATCTGAACCTCCTAACCCCCAAGGAAGTGTAGGTCCCTGGAATCTTTCAACCATTACTCCTGATGTTGTACGTCAGCCTCTTGAAATTGGTGGTACACTTTAAAAAAATAGATAAATAAAAAGAATATAAATACGTTTTTGGTTATGGTATCATGAACGTGTTGTACAATTGGAATATTTATTCTAAGAATGGTTACCTTTATTGTGAAGGAGAATGGTATAATGGTAAAGGATGGGTTACTAGTGCGATTACCCACATTGTTACTCGAAAAGGATATTATGAAGTATTTACAGAAAATTCTATTTATTATCTTTATTGGTAATATGGGTTTGTTTGAACAAACAAAACGTAAATTATTTTATAGAGCAAAAAAAAAATATACACGATGTCTAGTAAAAAAATGTAAGATTCCCAAAAATAAAGTAGACCAATGTGGTAAACATTGTCGTGACGAAGATGAATATTCACAGAAACATAAGACTGCCTTGCATGATTTATTTGTTAGACAAAATCACAAGACTCCTGATCTTTACATCAAACATAAGTTAGATGATGGTAAAAACTTAGATATTGAACAAGAAATAAAAAAATTTGTTGCTTGGTCCGCTGATAGATTGCATTTAAAACGCATACCAAAAATTGAATTAAGTTACGATACCAAATACGCACAGGATAACCATCACACTGGAGCATATGTGCAAGGCGAAGACTCCATTTGGGTATATGCTAAAAATCGTAACTTAGTTGACATATTAAGAACTGTATTCCACGAATTGGTTCATGTTAGACAAGACGAAATGGGTATGCTAAAACCGGGTGATAGTTACCCAGGTAGCCCAATTGAAGCCATGGCCGATATGATTGCTGGCAAATTCATTAAGATTTATGGTGAAAAGCACCATCACATTTTCCAATAAACGGTACACAAAGTTGACTTATACGCAGTCTTTTATAATAACTAGATTGTAAGGAGTCGTAATGTCTGATAGAACTTTTAACGCAGAAGTGAAAATTAAACTTAATTAATTAACGAAGGCATGGTTGTTAAAGGGAATCAATTTATTACAGGTTCTCTTATCGGCATCAACACCTTTATGGTATCATGAACGTGTTGTACAATTGGAATATTTATTCTAAGAATGGTTACCTTTATTGAAGGAGAATGGTAAAGGATGGGTTACTAGTGCGATTTTATTGTTACTCGAAAAGGATATTATGAAGTATTTACAGAAAAATTATATTATCTTTGGTAAAATATGGGATTGTTTGAACAAACAAAACGTAAATTATTTTATAGAGCAAAAAAAAAATATACACGATGTCTAGTAAAAAAATGTAAGATTCCCAAAAATAAAGTAGACCAATGTGGTAAACATTGCAAAAGACAAATGAAATGTGTAAGAAAACATTGTCGTGACGAAGATGATGAATATTCACTAACTGCTTTTTTTTAAAAAAATATAGTATGATCTCTAAAAAATTACACGGTTATAAATCTCAAGATAAGAAATTTGAGATTTATAGTGATTATTATTTTATTAAACCAGAACAAGTGATAGAAAAATTAAAAGAATGTGATTCTACATGTTATTATTGTAAAGAAAAAGTATTGATGGAATATGGGAAACGAGATCCAAAACAGTGGACCTTAGATCGTATCGACAATACGATGGGACATAATACCACAAATGTACTGATTAGTTGTTTGGGTTGTAATTTAAAACGAAGAAATCGAACTGTTGAAAAATTTTTATTTACAAAACAACTTTGTATCAAAAAAGTTTGACTAGATGCAACTTTCAGGTTTTATTGTTTTTATATTATATGGATAAATAATGTAAACTATTACTGGTATGATGAAAAAATATAGGTAAACGAAATCAAGGTCTATGTTTTTAATTGTTAGAACAATATTTCTAAATCTTCCAGTTTCCAATATTCAATGGGACCATTCGGTAATGGACGTTTGAAAATGAACGGTACTTTTTTTTGATGTACTTCTTCACGTGCAATCCAATAACTGTCAATCGAATCTGTTTCAATAAATAAAGGTGCTCCTTGTTCTATTTGTGTAGCTCGAATACCGATAGAACGCGTATATTCATATTTTGTCAAATATGGTAAACTTGTATGATGAGGATCTACGATCACGCCATTTGCATCCCTTTCAATACTGCACAAAGCTAATACTTCTTCATAAGGTATTGTTTGCTCCTGAGGATGTAATTGTGTAATAAAATTTGGTTGTTTCAATACTTTTTCAATTTCCACAGATTCTTCATAATCATTGTCTTCGACACAATAAGTGTCTACATGTTCTTCTTCTTCTTCTTCCAAACTTTCCACTTCACTTTCTTCCTCAATTTCTTCATATTCGGGTTCTTCGTCACTCATTTGATACTAGATGGACATTATTTTTATATCAATTTTTATCCATTTTCCATATGGTATCGCATTCCGGACACAAATAAGCATAACTCAAATCAGTTTCATTGTATCGAACCTGAATGATATCACCATCTTTTTCATGATTTACACATGTATCTAAAGGACATTTCATTTTCATTCTTGGCAATGTAGGATCTAATTTGGTATATTTGTGAATAACACTTGAATGTTGTTCTTTTTTTTGAAATGACATGGAACATACGACATTCGATGATGCATCTTTTTCAAATCCACATTTTTTACATTGAAATATTAATTTTTCTTCTACATTAGTCAGAAAAAGCATATTTTCACAAACTGAGCAAAACTCCATAGTACTTGTAAAGAATTTTTAATTAAATCAATTTTTACGTTTAAACGAAACATTTCCATTATTTGTTTATATTAAATGACGTTAGAATTAAAAAAATTTGATATGCGTTCCATTAGTTTTCGTCCTAATGAAAACAAAGGACCTGTTATCGTATTGATTGGACGACGTGATACAGGAAAAAGTTACTTAGTAAAAGATTTGTTATTTTATCAACAAGACATACCTATTGGTACTGTAATTTCAGGAACAGAAGCAGGAAATTGTTTTTATAGTGAACATATTCCTAAATTATTCATTCATGATGAATATAATACAGGAATCATTGAAAATATATTGAAACGTCAAAAACAATGTATGAAACAAATACAAAAAGAAATGCAAGTCTATAAAAAATGTAATATTGATCCACGGGCATTTTGTATATTAGATGATTGTTTATATGACAATGGGTGGACAAAAGATAAATTAATGCGTTTACTTTTCATGAATGGACGTCATTGGAAAATTATGCTTATCATTACGATGCAGTATCCATTAGGTATACCACCAAATTTACGTACAAACATTGATTATGTATTTATTTTGAGAGAACCGTATTTAGTAAATCGTAAACGTATTTACGATAATTATGCTGGTATGTTTCCTACATTTGAATCTTTTTGTCAAGTTATGGACCAATGTACAGAAAATTATGAATGTTTAGTGATCAATAATAATTCTAAAAGTAATAAGTTAACAGATCAAATATTTTGGTACAAAGCAGAATCTCATCCAACTTTTAAATTGGGATCAAAAGAATATTGGGAATTGTCTAAAAATTTACCAGATGAAGAAGATACAACCTATGATCCAAATGCAAAAAAGAAAAACGTACAACAAATACAAGTTAAAAAATCAAAATGGTAATATAAAGAGATAGAATGTAAGTATTAAAATGATGGATTATTATGGCAATATACTTTATACTAACGAAGCCATGAAAGAAGCATTATGTGTTGGAATTTTACCTATATGTAAATATGTAATTCGTGAAATATCTTATACTGGATGGCTTGTTCATAAAAAAGAAATGATGCAAGAAATTTTACAAAAACAACAACAATGGGAGAAAACAATGATAACATTATTACTACGTAGAATTACAAATGATCCATTGTTTGAATGGTAATTTAATATTCATAATAAAAGTATTTGTCGCCTACAATAGATTGTAAAATTAATTGCAATGCGCGTTTTTCCATAGCTTGTTGTACGATATATTTTTTAGGTACCAATTGATAAAACTGTTCACAATTGGTAAATCTTTGAACACAACGATTATTATCAAAAATGTCACGAACGTGCATTTTTGCTACTATACTATTTGTATTTATATTTGTTTGATATTCTAAAAATTTTCCATCTACATAACAATAATATCCGTTTATACATTGACCAATACGAATCATATAATTTGTGCGTGGATTCAATTCATTAAAATTTACTAGACAAAATGTGAGTTTTCCAAACAAAATTTCTGTAGAAACCATTTTAAAAGATAAATCAGATAAAATTCAATTTTATATAGATATCCAACTTGGTGGAAACATATCTTTTGTAGACTTGTCATAGTTTGCAGCTCCAAACCATGTTTTTGGATAAATAACAATTTTGTCTGGATTTGTATTCAAATAGGATGCCCACCAACTAAAAGCACTATTTGCAATAATATTGTGATTCGAACAACTCATCAATAATAATTGTTCCCAATCTTCCATGGAATCATCGGCTTTATGAAATTGTAAATCTGGAAAACTTTTTTTGATTTTGTACAAGCGTTGTTTTACAGGAAGGTTATCTTTTTCTTCACAAAAATAAATGATATTCCAATCTGTTTTTTTAGTTCTTTTGATGATTTCACGAATAGAACGAATATAATAATCATCTTTTAAAATGACATGATGCAGTTGAAGATTCGTATAATCACCAATACGAAAATGTAAAGAAATAGTATCATTCATGGTAAGATATTTTGTGCGAATATTTTCTTGTTCAATATTAATATTTAACTTTTTATAAATGACATCATAATGTTTTTGAAAATATTTATAAGATTGAAAATAACCAACCAACATGATATTTTGTTCTAAAGGTAAAGGTGTGTAATGAAACCCTGCTTCTGTAATTTTTTTCATTTTTTTACTATCGACTTTTTCGACACTATCTTTCAATCGTTTTAACAAGGTATTCCAGTATGTTGGACGATTTTTAATGTCGTATTTTTCAGAAGGAATTACTACTTTTTCTTTTTGTTCCAAAGCATAAGAAATAGCTGTAAATAATTGAAATAATTGATTCCCTAAACCTCCTTGTAGTAGGATAGAAATCATAGTTTTATCTACTTTAATTAATTGTTTATTTAAACTTAAAATCATACATTATTATAATGGATTTAGATTGGTTGGATTACGACCTCTTAGATGTATTGATAAATGCAGATATGAGAATAAAAATGAAAAATCATAATATGTTGATTACAAAAAAACATCAAGATAACACTTACAAAGAAATGCTATACCTATTGAAATTATTAAAACCATCTCGTCTTCCATTAGATGCGTTTGTAAAGAAGACGGTGTAAAATATACATTCCTAGGATTCCTATACCAACTACATACAATTGTACACCTTTATCATTGGGAAGTGTCATACCTTCTTTACATGTTTCTTGAGAGACTGGATTTTTTTTATTGGGAAACCAACAAGGATTGTAAGAAGCAATATCATCATTCAATACATATTTACTATCCGTAGAAGTTGCATTTTGAATGTCTCTTGTCTCCATTGTAATCTGTTGACAAGAAGTTCCTTGAGAAAATGCAGTAAATAATTTTAATGGATTGATATAACTAATATCACCCAAAACACCTGGAACTAATCCCTTAAATTGACTAGTTGTTTGACCCATTGCAGAAGATATAAAAGGAATCTGACCATCTGGAATATTATTTACAAAAACATACCTTGGTTGTTTACTCCCATCTGGCGCATCACATGTTGCACCAGTATTCATAAAATATTTATTACCTAAAGGACCAATTCTTCCCACGTGTGCTTTTGTGTCTCCACTTACAAGAACCCCTACATAAGATTGTAAAGCGCCAATATCTTTACCTAATGCAGTTAAATTACCTGCACTAGAAGAACCTAAATCAGAAGGTGATTTTATATATTTATGATATGGGTAATTTCTATCTTCTGTAGTAGAAACAGATTGAAAAATACTCATACTGTAAGAAAATGTTTTTATTATGGATAAGCTTCGGCTTCTATCTTTGTAGGCATGTTGGCTTGTAATTGATTGATTTGATCTGTCGTTTGATCATTGTCACTTTGTAAAGAGTCAATAAGTGCTTCGGTAAGTGTGATTTGTTGTATTTTATCATAAAGTTGTTGTATTTCACCTGCTTGTTCTTGTGTATATTCATAAGGTGATCCATGAAATGATTCCTTATAATTATAAAATAAATAAACACACAAGAGTAAAAGTAAAATATAAATGAACATACATTAAAATGGGATTTAATCAAAAGATAATTGAACTTCAATAACTTCTTTTTTGATCGTTTTAGAAGCAAACACGGATAATTCTTCTCTTTTTTTTCTATTTTTTTCTGTTTTTGGTTTTGATGTATTACGATGTATCATATCTTGCTCAATGGATTCATAATTATTTTGAATATAAGTTAAAATATCATTGTCTAAAATCCATTTGAAAAAATTAAGTTGACCAATCGTTGTTTGAATGAATTGATTCATTCGATATGGTATGACATTCTTTTCCCATCGACAGAATGGATCAAATCTTTTCTTAGAATAAGCCTTTAGTTTCAATTTATAATCATTGTATACTTTAAATCTAGTATCATTAAATACGTAAACAACATAATGTTGCTTTGCATAATTCGTAACAAACCAATCAATAATACGTAAAGAAATTGGTGATGTTCCATTCAAAATGGGTAATATTTTGTCTAATTGTTGGTAATCGCAATCACTATAATAACTAATCAAATTGGTAAGTAATAAATCATTTTGTTTTGCATATACATTCATATCCATCAACATGGAATACTATTTAAATCTATTTTATAAAAAGACATCATTCGTATGATTTTATTTTTTCATAGGTTGCAGTTGGTTTGTAATGAGTTTTTGTCATATATTTACCTATCAAGAAAGGTAGTGAAAAGGGTAAAAGATGTGTTATAAAAACTCAATATTTGCTATTAATGTTGATGGTGTTGTAGATTGGGATTTGTATGAAAAAGGTGGAATAAATACAGATAGATTAATTAATTTTTTAGAGCAAAATATAACTAACAAATTAAGAAATAAATTGATTATTTTAGATAATGCGAGTTCTCATAGAAACGAAAAAATAAAAGCATTAGTAAATAAGCACAACAATATTTTATACGCTGTTCCATATCAACATTTCACAAATAGCATTGAAAATTATTTTAGTATGTTAAAATCACGATTACAAAAGTTAGATGGATTAACTTATGATGATTTAAAGAAAAATATAGAAAAAGTATTAAATGAAATACCAAAAGAAAAATATGAAAATATATTTAAGGGTGCTTATGACAGACCAGAAAAATATGTATCAAAGAATAAAACAAGAAAAAATAAAAAGCAGTATAAATAATTTTTGTATAGTTTAGACTATATAAAAATCGGCGTTTGAAATGTAAAAAGGTGTAAAAATAGCATTTCCTTTTTTATATTTATAAAAAATACCAGAACATTGTATTTGTTGGCGGTCATTTACTACTATTTGATAAATATGATCACGTTTCAAGTTTGTAAAACATACAGGTTCCATAAGATAATATTCAAAGTACTTTTATATTTTTATGAAAATAATTTAACGACGTCTTTTTTGTTTGCGAGTACGTCTTTTTCCTTTACGTTTTCCACCTTTGTAAGTTTGATACATTGCATTTTTGATAGCTTTTTCAGGTGTCCAGTCTACTTGTTCTTGTGTAAGGATCATACTGTTAGATAATATAAAAATAATATGAAATAATATAATTTAAAGAAATAACTATATCTATAGTGTAGCCCTTGTAGCTCAATCGGGAGAGCGTGCGACTGTTAATCGCGAGGTAGACGGATCAAAACCGTCCGAGGGCGTGCCTCTTTAGCTCAGTGGTAGAGCACCAGCCTTGTAAGCTGTTGGTCGTGGGTTCAATTCTCACAAGGGGCTAAAGAAATCCAACCTCCGTAGCTTACGGTAAAGCATCTGCTCTGTCAAGCAGAACACCCTATTTTCAATAATAGGCGGAGGAAACACGGGTACCAGAGCGGTCAAATGGGCGGGGCTTAAGATCCCGTGCTTCGGCTTCGTGGGTTCGAATCCCATCTCGTGTAAACACAAGTACCAGAGCGGTCAAATGGGCGGGGCTTAAGATCCCGTGCTTCGGCTTCGTGGGTTCGAATCCCACCTTGTGTACCGCAATGTGGCGCAGAGGAAGCGCGACTGGCTCATAACCAGTAGGTCGTAGGATCGAAACCTACCGTTGCGTATTTTATTATTTTACACCTTTTAACATTTCAAACGCCGATTTTTACGGCAAAAAAAATAATTAAAAAATGTAAAATCAATAGGCGTGCTTATTTTGTTGTTTCTTAACGCCGATTGTCTTACTTAACCCTGTCTTTTTGTTTCCACAGGTGAAAGACGATGCTTG
>Ga0164297_10000111_pt1 | contig 100688 bp, 89 predicted proteins | sample GEODES058metaG_FD_113539 | JGI IMG/M metagenome (GOLD analysis project Ga0164297, IMG submission 113539) | Dystrophic lake water microbial communities from Trout Bog Lake, Wisconsin, USA - GEODES058 metaG | ecosystem: Environmental > Aquatic > Freshwater > Lake | place: USA: Trout Bog Lake... | reverse complement strand
CTGGAGCGGAGTTCATTGTGATGGTGTGCGGAGACATCATGACGATGCCGGGTCTTCCGAAGGTGCCCTCGGCCGATAAGATCGACATCGACGATCAGGGCCGCGTCGTCGGCTTGTTCTGATCTCCTGAACGAGCATGGGAGCGGAGTCGGCAAGTCATCCGCTCCGCTCCCGTGCCGAACTGGTTCGCGGTCTCGGTCTCTGGTCCGCCATTTCGGTCAATGTTGCCAACATGATCGGCACCGGCATCTTTCTCAAGAGCCGGGTCATGACGTGCAACGTGGGCAGCGCCTCGATGGTGCTGCTGGTATGGCTCGCGGCGGGTGTGCTCGCATTGGCAGGCACCTTCTCCTATGCAGAAGTCGCCGCGATGCTGCCCGAAGCGGGTGGCGACTATGTGTTTTTGAGACGAGCCTACGGTCGACTCGTGGGCTTCATGTACGGGTGGACCTTTTTTGCGGTCGCCAAGGCGGCAGCTCAGGCCGCGCTCGCCGTCGGCTTCGCCATATTTCTGAATGTCGCGCTCGCCGGACGACTGGAGACTGATCTCTGGGCGATTCGTGTCCAAGGTCAGTCATTCCATATGACGGGCATCACCGCTGTGGCGCTCATGGCGATATGGCTGGTGGCCCTGTTGAACTCGAGATCGGTGGCGACCAGTGGGCGCACCGCTTTGATGCTCACGCTGATCAAGACGTTGCTATTGCTCTCGATCGCAATCACTGCCTTCACCCTGTTCCCCGGGCAATGGCATCATCTGGCGATGTCCGGCGCCAATGCATCCTGTGAGGGTGTCTCCGAGAGCGCTCGCGGGGGGCTCGCGGGCTTTGGTGCCGCGATGCTTGGTGCCTTGTGGGCCTATGATGGTTGGAACAACGTCACGCCGCTCGCGGGGGAGATCAAGGATCCCGCTCGTAATTTGCCCCGGGCCTTCTTCGGCGGCATGCTCGTTGTGGGCGCGTTGTACCTGTTGGTCAACGCTGCTTACTTCTATGTGCTGACGCCCGAAGAGATCGGCAGCGTGGCAGCCACCTCGTCGGTGGCAACCGAAGTGGTGCGCCGCTATGTGGGCGCCACGGCAGTCACATTGATCGCCATTGCGTTGATGTGCTCCTCCTTTGGTGCGCTACACGCTTCGGTGTTGGCGAATTCCCGCATTCCCTTTGCGATGGCTCGCGAGGGTCTGTTTTTTTCGAGTCTCGGGAGGTTGTCGTCGCATCACGTGCCCGTGCGCGCGATTCTGGCGCAGGCGGCATGGGCAAGCGTGGTGACCTTGACGGGGTCCTACGACACCTTGACCGATTCGGTGGTCTTTGCGTCCTGGCTTTTTTATGGACTCAGCGCAGGCTCGCTGTTTGTCTTTCGTCGAATCCTGCCGAAGGCGCCTCGCCCCTATCGTGCCTTCGGCTACCCATGGCTGCCTGCCGCATTTCTGCTGGTGACTCTGTGGCTATTGGTCAACACCTTTGTCGCGACGCCGCGGCTTGCCTTGCTTGGTGTTGGTGCGATGCTCTGTGGTGTTCCGTTCTATCTGGTCTGGTCGCGACGCGGCCAGACCTTTACACGGTCGTCGTAGATTCAGGATCGGTGATGTGTGGGAGCGTGTTGAAGCTGACCAACATCCGGCGGCGGGCGGAGTAATGAAGTTCGCTGAGCGCAGTATTGCGTAGCACTGTAGAGAGTTCGATGACGCGGGTATCGTCGAGGGCGAGCAGCCAACCGACGGCGGAGGATACGAGCCCTCCGGAAGTGAACGCGATGACTCGACCGGAGCCCTGGCATAGCCGGTCGAGCGCGTCGAGCGAGCGGTGTCTGAAGTCGCTCCAGCTTTCAGTACCGGGCACCACCAGTTGGCCCATCGCCCAGTCGCGCATCACGGTCAGATAGTGTTCGACGAATGTGCGCTTGATCGCAGTCAGTGCTGAGGGATCCGACCCCGGAGGTGGCGTCCCGGGCACGTTCGGATGTCCTGAGAGCGCGTGCTGCATGATTTTGAGACCGTCGTGTTCGGTCAGGGACGGCATTTCCTCGGCATCCGGAAACCTCAGCCCGCGCGCTTTGAACGCTTGAGCGACGCGTTCCACCGTCTGATGGTGGCGTCGCAAAGGCCCGACGTAGACGCGATCCACCTGAAGATTCGTATCCGCCCAGTGTTCGCCGAGAAGGGTGGCCTGCCGCAGTCCCAAAGCCGAAAGCTGATCGTAATTTGCGCCGAAGAATGAGGCTTGCGCGTGACGGACCAAGGTAACTGTCGCCATGGGAGTGTCTTACGGAATCTCAGCGGTCATCGCGCAGGTTTGCCTGTACGCGTGTCAGCAGCGTGAACAACTGGTCGCGCTCTTCAGAAGTGAGCCCCTTCATGGCTCGGTTTTGGGTCATCAGGCCGATGTTCGCGAGTTGGGCGACGACGGGCTCGCCAGCGGCATCGATATAGATGCGGGTGGCTCGGCGATCGAGGGCATCCTGCTGACGTCGGATGTAGTTCCGAAGGGCCAAGCGGTCGAGCATCCGACCCAGCGTCACGGCGCTCACATCGAGCAGCACGGCCAGATCCGCCTGCCGTGATCCCGGTTCTCGGTGGATGTAGTACAGCAGGCGGGCCAGTGCCGGCGTGAGGCCTAGATGCACGTTTCGAGTGCGAAAATCACGGCGAATCAATCGAAGGCCATCGGCCAGCAGGTAACCGAGAGATTGATTTGGCGGCGGATTTGACGGCATGACCCGATGCTACACGCTGCTAACCATTAGTAAAGAGTAACAAGCGCGAGCACATCACAATGATCTAAAAACGAACGGTCGTGCTATTCAGCCGTTGGGGTTGACCAGCGGCAGCGTGCTCACGAGCTCCGAAGCGCCGGTCCACAGCACCTGAATGCCGATGCAAAAGAGCAGGAACGCCGATAAACGCACCACAATGGTGGTGCCCGTGAGGCCGATTGCTCGCGCAAGGCGAGCCGAGTGCCGATAGAAAATGAAGATGAGCACGCTGAGCAATATCGCGGCCAACACGGTTTGCCCAACGAATTCCAGCAGACGGATACCGAATCCGTTCGGCCGGTTGGCGCCGATCGAGATCGCCACGGAGATCGTTCCTGGGCCTGTCGTCATCGGCATCGTCAGCGGATAAAACGCAAGACGGCTTGGTGGCACGTCGACCGGCAGTGCGCTCGGGCCTTCGCTACGCCGCTGTTCAGTCACATCCGGCTCCGTGAGCATGCGCCAGCCGGACATCGCGATGATGATGCCACCCGCAACCCTGAGCACCGGCAGCGAGATGCCAAAGAAGCTCAGGACGTAGGCGCCAACGTAGAGCGAAAAGGTGACGATCGCGAAGGAATAGATCGCCACCCACCGAGAGACCTGCTTTCGAAGCTTAGGGTCGAGGCGCTGCGTCGAACTGAAAAATATGAACGCGCTCGATAGCGGATTGACGATCGAGAAGAAAGCTGTGAACGCGAGCAGGAATGTTCTCAAATCAGGTCCTTCACCCCATCACGTTCCTCGCGCAGTTCGCGATCCGTGGCATCCATGCGCGCCCGACTGAATTCGTTGATCGCGAGCCCTTGAACAATCGAATACGTGCCCTGGTGCGTGGTGACGGGATAAGAGTAGATCACTCCCTCCGGGATGCCGTAGCTGCCGTCCGAGGGTACGGCCATGCTGACAAAATCACCTGCCGGTGTACCGAGCATCCAGGTCCGCACGTGATCGATCGCCGCCGATGCCGCCGAGGCAGCAGAAGAAGCTCCGCGAGCCTTGATGATCGCCGCACCACGTTGTTGGACGGTTGGAATGAACGTGTCCGCATACCAAGCCTGATCCACCAGTGATAGCGCGGGCACGCCTTTGACCGTGGCATGGTGCAGATCAGGGAACTGGGTCGCGGAGTGGTTGCCCCACACCACCAGATGCTTGATGTCGGTGACATGATGGCCCGTCTTCGCGGCAAGTTGTGCCGCGGCACGGTTGTGATCGAGGCGCATCATGGCGGTGAAGTTGCGTGGGTCGATGTCCTTGGCGTTGCGGCTTGCGATCAGCGCATTGGTATTGGCCGGGTTGCCCACGACTAGAATCTTGACGTCACGACGGGCCACATCATTGATCGCTTTGCCCTGTGCAGAGAAGATTTGCGCGTTCGCGAGCAGCAGATCTTTCCGTTCCATGCCTGGACCGCGAGGCCGCGCGCCCACCAGCAAGCCTACGCCGCAATCCGCAAACGCGACGCGCGCGTCATCCGTAGCGATGACTTTGTTGAGGGTCGGGAACGCGCAGTCGTCGAGTTCCATGACGACGCCTTGTAGCTGCGGCAGTGCCGGCGTGATCTCGAGAAGGTGCAGGTTGACCGGTTGGTCGGGCCCGAGCATCGCGCCCGAAGCGACGCGAAAGGCAAGCGCGTAACCGATTTGTCCGGCTGCGCCCGTGATGGTGATGTTGATGGGCTGCTTCATCTCGATGCTCCAATCTCACTAAAGCGTCTATTCTAGCCAACCTTGTGGCTCATCGGTGAGCCATGGCGGCGCGGCCGAGTCGTCGATGGTGCGAGGCCCGGCTCTCCCTGACAGGGTCCGTGGTTACGCGTACTGCCGTCGCGGTAGGCTTCCTGTTAGCATGACCGCCTTGAATTGGGTCACTGTTGGGGTGCTTTGTATGGATAAGCCAGTTGTGGCGAGCAAGACGCCTTATGCCGTGGATGTCGAGGCCGGAAAGTCGTATTGGTGGTGCAGTTGCGGCAAGTCGCAAAAGCAGCCGTTTTGCGATGGGTCACACAAGGGAAGCACGTTCACGCCGACCGAGTACAAGGCGTCGTCGTCGTCGAAGGTGTATTTTTGCGGCTGCAAGCACAGCGCAAAATCGCCGCTGTGTGATGGCAGCCATAACAAGCTCTGATCGCTAGCCTCGCGGCGGCACGAGGCCGCCGGCGGGACGGCCTCTCGGCAGGTCAGGCCTTGTCGGCGCGAATGGTGTCCAGCGCGCGTTCGTAGCTACCGAAATCGGGCAGCACCGCAAGCCGTGTGTCGGTAATCCCTGCAGCGACCGTCGTTGCGGCGATGCCCCCGAGCCAGACGGCGACGCCGTCCGAGACGTTTGCAAGCAAGGTCCTGAGTTCTCCGCGCGACTCCGCAAGATCCTCCTGCAGGGCGAAGGAGGTGACGACGATGGAGGCTTGGACTCGGCCGGCGAGTTGCGCAAGGTCTAGGGCCGGCAACTCGGTACCCATGTAGAGACATCGAATCCCGCGGGCGGCTGTGAGCAGTGCACACATCAGGATGCCGAGCTCGTGACGCTCGTTCGAGAGCGTGGCAAAGATCACCGGCGCAGTGTTGGTGATTCGGTTATAGGTATCCAGTACGGCGCTCACCTGTCTTTTGGCGCTCATCGTCACGATACGCTCCTGGGCAGTCGTGAACTGGCCGAGGTGCCAACGCTCGCCGACCTCGCGTAATGCTGGGGCCAGCACCTCCTCAACGACCTGTCTCACTGGCAGTAATGCCAATGCCATTGACAGGGCTTGATCACAGGCTTCGGGACGGAATTTTTCTGCGGCCGTTACGATTTGGGCGCTGAGTGAGCGAGGCCCGGGTCCGGGATGAGTCTCACGAGAACCGGCCGCCAGTATGTCCGCGAGCTCGGCATCGGACAGTCGCGCGAGCTTCGAGATCGGATGACCCTGCTCGGTAGCTTCCCGCAGTTTGCGCAAGCGGATAATGTCCGCGGGATCAAACGACCTGCGTCGGTTGGGGTCACGGCGGGGTTCCACGACCTGGTAGCGTCGTTCCCAAGCGCGCAGCGTCTCAATACTGATGCCCGTGGCCTGCGATACGGCTTTGATCGAGTACATCGGGATGCCCTAGAAGTAACTGTCCACTTAATGTACGGAAAAAACCGGACAAAACCAATACTGCATTGGGAGGATTTCAGGGGTCATTGAGCTGTTGTTGGGCCTGCTCAAGCTCCAAAGAGGCGCTCAGCCAAGCCTCCTCCACGGTCGCAAGGCGCTGGGTGAGTTCCGTATTGCGCCGTAGTAATTCCGTAAGTTTATGTTTTTCTTCAGGTTTATAGAGATCTTCGGAAGCCATTTGCTGCTTGATGGACTCTAGCGCGTGACTCGTTTGCTGCAACTCGGTTTCATGGGCAAGCACCTTTGCCCGTAGCGGCGCGAGGGTTTGCCGGCGTTGTGCCTCCTGACGTTTGCGGTCGCGACTTCTGAAGGCCTGGGTCTCTGGCGTTGGCGCTTCACCTGGAGGTTCAGCCGACGTCCTGAGCCAGCGCGCGTAGTCGTCGAGATCTCCGTCGAAGGGAACCGCTCGCCCGTCGGCCACCAGCCAGAGCTCATCGGCGACCAGCCGTAACAGGTGCCGATCGTGCGATACCAGCACGATCGCACCGGGATAGTCCTGCAAGGCGAGTCCGAGCGCGTGACGCATGTCGAGATCGAGATGATTGGTGGGCTCGTCAAGCAGCAGCAGGTTGGGTCGTTGAGACACGATCAAGGCCAGGACGAGGCGTGCCTTCTCGCCACCGGAGAATGGGGCAACCGCCTCGAACACCCGATCTCCGGCGAAACCAAAGCGGCCCAGATAGGTGCGTTGATCTTCTTCGCTGCCGGTGGCAATAGCGCTCCCGCCGTGCCGTCGCAAGTGCATCAGCGGTGAGGCTTCTGGATCGAGCTGTTCCAGTTGATGCTGGGCAAAATAGCCGATCGCCAAATCTTGCGCCGCGACCCTGCGTCCCGAGATCAGCATGCTGACACCCGCCAAGGCGCGTGTGAGCGTGGATTTGCCGGCGCCGTTCCTGCCAAGCAAGCCAATACGATCGCCAGGCCCGATACTGCGTGTCACTCGGCTAACGATGGGGCGACTCTCGTAGCCGACGGTGGCGGCTTCAAGTGTCAGCAGCGGCCGCGGGAGTTTGTCAGGGGCTGCGAATTCGAAGGAAAACGCCGAATCGACGTGCGCCGGTGCGATCCGCTCCAGTCGCTCGAGTGTCTTCAGTCGGCTCTGTGCTTGTCGCGCCTTCGTCGCCTGCGCCTTGAAGCGTGCCACAAACTCGAGGATATGCTGGATCTGTCGTTGTTGTCGGACGAAGGCATTTTGCTGCTGCGCCAGTCGCTCGGCGCGCTGTGCCTCGAAGTCAGAGTAGTGGCCGGTATAGACCGATACTTGCCCGTCCTCGATGCTCACGATGCGTGTCACGATGGCGTCCAAGAATTCCCGGTCGTGGGCGATCACGACCAGCAGCCCAGGGTAGCTGTTGAGCCAACTTTCGAGCCAAAGAACCGCGTCCAGATCGAGGTGGTTGGTCGGCTCGTCCAGCAGCAGCGCATCGGACCTCGCCATCAGTGCCTTGGCAAGAGCGATCCGCCGTCGCCAACCACCCGAGAACTGATCCATGGGGCGTTCAACGGCCGCGTTGTCGAAGCCGAGGCCAGCCAGCAGCTTCGCCGCGCGAGCGCGTGCCGAATAGCCGCCGATCGACTCGAGTCGAGCATGCAGCGCGCCGACACGCACTCCGTCGCCGTCGCGCTCCGCGGCCTGCAAGGCGTGTTCGATCTCGCGGAGTTCGTGATCGCCATCCAGGACGAACTCGACGGCGGGTCGGGATTCCGGCGCTGCTTCTTGTGCAACGGTCGCGATCGATATCCCGGCTTGCCGAACCACCGATCCCTCATCGGTGGACAGATGACCGGTGAGCAAGGCGAAGAGGCTTGATTTGCCGGCGCCGTTCGCGCCGACGAGGCCGACGCGCTCGCCGCGAAACAGGCTGAACGTCGCCTTGGCAAACAGTACGCGAGGGCCACGTCTCAGGGTCACCTGCTGCAAACTCAGCACGTCATTGGCTTCCGCTTAGGCATGTTCCTCCCCTCCGCATCACTCCGCTCATAGTCTACGGGAGGGCCGATCGTGGTGCAGGTTTTGCCGCCGCACCGATCGCTGCCGGAGACGCAGACGGGTTACAGCAGTGGGAAGCCGAGTTGTTGTGCGAGCGCCGGTACCTCGAAACGCCGGCCACTTGCTTTGAGAACCGACGACAATTCGGCCGCGCCGATCGCCTGGCCCGACCAGTCACCTTGCGCGTAGTGACAACCTTTGTCCCGGAGGAACTCCGCTTGGGCGCGCGTCTCGACGCCCTCGGCGACGACTTCAAGGCCAAGATTGCGCGCCATCTCGATCATGGTACGCACCAGCAAGGCCGCACTCGGCTTTCTGGTGACATTCACGATGAACGACTGATCGATCTTGAGTTGCTCCACCGGCAGTTGTTGCAGCGTTGACAGCGAAGAGTAGCCGGTGCCGAAGTCGTCGATGGAGATGCTGATGCCGAGTGCATGCAGTTCCGACAGCGTTGCCAGCGTCCGCTCGGCGTTGGCCATCAAGGTGCTTTCGGTGATTTCGAGTTCAAGATGGCTTCCGGAGATCCCGAACTCGTCCAGTGTCGCCGCACATCTCGATGCAAAGTCCGGATGCTCGAGTTCCTTCAAGGATACGTTTGCCGACACCCGATCCGGAGCGTGGCCCGTGGTTAGCCACGCCTGATAGTCCTTGCAGACTTGCCGGAGCACCCAACTGCCAATCGGCACGATGAGTCCGGTGGCTTCGGCGAGCGGGATAAACTGGGCCGGTGGAATATCGCCCCGGCCGGGCAGTCTCCAGCGGAGCAGCGCTTCTGCCCCGACGACCCGCCCAATCCGCAAATCGACCTTCGGCTGATAGACGATGGAGAACTCGTCGTTCTGTAGGGCGCGGCGTAGCCGGCTCTTGAGCACCAGTCGCTCCACGGCCTCGGCATTCATGCCTGACGAATAGAAAGCATACCCGCCGCCGCCACTTTGTTTGGCGTGATACATGGCGGCATCGGAATTACGCACCATTTCCACGGCGCTTTCACCGTCGGACGGATAGCAGCCGATACCAATACTCATCGTCAGGTAGATTTCGGTATCCGCCATGAAGAACGGACGACTGACTTCGTCGAGTAGCTGACGGGAGAGCTGATTCAGGATCATCGTCGAGTCGACGTCCGCGAGACCCTCGATAAAGGCGCCAAATTCGTCGCCAGCGAGGCGACCGAGTACGGTGCCGGCCGGCAGTATCTGCAGCAGGCGTTCGCTCAGGATCTGGAGTGCGCGGTCACCCGCCGGATGGCCAAAGGTGTCGTTGATGTCCTTGAATCGATCGAGATCGAAATAAAGCATCGCCAGCTGCTGATCGTTGCGGTGAGCGCGTTCGATGGCTCGTTGCAGCAGTTGCTGAAAAGAGATGCGATTGGGTAGTTTGGTGAGCGAGTCGTATCGCGCGAGATAGCTAATTCTTCTTTCCTGCTGGTCTTGTTCGCTGATGTCTCGAGCGATGAACGCGTATCTCGTTCGAATCGCCAGCATTGTCGTGGACGCTTGCGATGTTCCCCTCTGGTCAAGGAGTGTGGATCCGGTGACGGATACCGGCGTGCGATCGCCGTTCTTGCTCCGTAAGGTGACATCACGTTGCTGGTGGGTGAGGGCTTCCAGCGGCAACACATTGCCCTGGTCCGTTTCGATCAGCGACATCAGGGACCTCGAGTAGAGCTCTCGGATCGACCAGCCAAGGAGATCGCTCGCGGCCTGATTGCTGTGGGTGATTACGCCGGTTTCATCGGTGACCAGTACCGCCTCGCCGATGTTGGCGAGGATGGTCTCTTGCTCCAGGTCGCTGGTGGCAGCAGGAAGTAATTCCTGCAGTCGTGCCAGATGTCGCTCCGGTGACCCGTGGCGGGGCGCTGGCCTGATGGCGGCGGTTGCCCGCGTTACCGGCGCCACGTGAGATGCGCGCGAGGATCCCGGTGTGCCGGCTGACAGCATCAGAAGGCGGCGTAACCGGGTGGCTGACAGCGTGACGCAGGCCAGACCGAATGAGGCGCAGGCCATGGCGCCGACGCGACCACCCGTGCCGGTCAAGAAGGAGATGGCGGATCCGATGACCAAGAGGCTGCCGACCAGCACGCCGACGCCAAACTCGATTGAGAGTCGGCGCAGGCGCTCAAGGTTTCCACTATTCATCGTCTGGAGAATAGCCCTTGATCGCTTTTTTCGATGCGCCCAAGTGGGGGTTCGACTGGGCGTGGCTGCTCGGCTCCGGTAGCCTATGGGTATGGCAGCTTCAACGATCACGCCGCGGGTCTTTGGTCCGCTCGAACTCACCGGCCGAGTGAGCTCGCATGTGCGGGAGATCGGGGCGTTGGGGTGTCTGTTGCACCCCGAAGCGGCACGCGATTTCATGCGTATGCGCGCCGCCGCTGCGCGCAGCGGTATCGATCTTAGGCCAGCCTCTGCCTTTCGTGATTTCCCGACGCAGGTCAGGATCTGGAATGCCAAGTGGCAGGGGCAGCGGCCCTTGCTGGACCGCAATAGCCGCAAGATCGACGCCCGCAAGCTGTCGCCGGTCGCGAAGGCGCGAGCGATTCTACTTTGGTCCGCGCCACCCGGAGCGAGCCGTCATCATTGGGGCACGGATCTTGATGTCTATGACCGAGCGGCCTTGCCCGAGGGGTCTCGGCTCGGATTGGTACCGGCAGAATATGCCAGTGATGGCCCCTTTGCGCGTTTGCAGGCTTGGCTTGCTGCGCACATGAACCGTTATGGCTTTTATCGGCCCTACGTGACGGATCGGGGTGGGGTGCAGCCTGAGCCCTGGCATTTGAGCCACTGGCCCACCGCGCGCGAGGCGTCTCGTCGACTGAGAGTGGGCGCGATCTTGGATGCGGTGGCGCACGCCGACATCGAGGGGAAAGCGGTGCTGTTGCGTCTGCTACCGGAAATCTACGCACGCTATGTGCGTTCGGTCGATAGGCCGTCCGCTGGCTTTTTTCAGGAACAGCCCCACACCGTGCGTAGGTGATCGGCCACGAGGTGTCGCACCGTCGGTAGGGTATTCGCGGGGTGGGTAAACAGAGGTGGCTTTCGGCGCAACAGCGCCCATTGGCCGGTATCCACCACCTTTTGCACGTGCGCACGGTGCTTGTAGATCGCCTCCATGTACGGGTTCTCGCCGCCGAAGAGTGTTTCGACATGGCGATAGGCATGACCAAATTCGTGACTGAGGCGGTCACGGATGGTGGTGTCGATGAACTTCGGTGTCTCACGGAGCAGATCAAGTCCTGATCCGTAGCGTACGGCCATCTCGCCGTTCGCCATTCGTGAAGAGGCGAGGCCCCCGAGGACGAACTCCGGATACAGGCGGTCCCGGCATTTCTCCAGATAGCAGCGGTCGGACATCTGTGCGATCAGATCCGCCGTCCCGACGAGCTGGCCGAGCAGGTGATCGAGCGGATCTTGCACGTTGATGGTGGACACGGCGATTTCATAGCCCGTGTAGTGCACGATCTTTCGGGCCACCGGCACTGATTCGCCAAGGCCGAGTTTCGGCAATACCACGGCGAGTAATTCGCTTGACCGGCTGACGTGTTGCTTGGTGAGCTGTGCGCCGTTCTGTTCGGGTTCCGTCGTCTTTCGGATGTATCCCGCGTCGTGGAACAGCGCGACGATCACGCCAAGGACTGCCCTATCGAAGCCGAGTTGCCGATCGGGCGCCGCAGTCCGCTCATGACCGACGGTGAGCCTAGCCATGGCAAGCACGGCATCCAAAGTGTGCTGGCGATCGTGGTAGACCGTGTCGATGCCCTGGTACCCATGAATGCGTCCGCTGAACAGCAGTGTGAAGATATCGAAGGCGCCATGGATCGCTTCGAGCGAGCGCCCCGGCCATGTGGCTACAAACAGTGCGCGGACCGCGTCTCTGACGGCGCTGGGGCTACTGACCTGCACACTACCGGTCACATCGTGATCGTTGCGCCGATGCCCGGTCGTCGGGTGAGTGAGAGGTGGTTGCATGAGCGCACTATGCGGTGCACCTTGTCGCACTCCTAAGACGTGCGTCACATCATTGAAGGTGCCGTGATATGTCTAATGAGAAGTTAATCTGCCAGATCGAAGGTCGCGACGACTGGCGCGTGATCCGACGGGCGCTCCCAACGCCTCGGCTCGACGTCGATGCGGCAACCGGTGCAGCGGGCCGCGAGCGCCGGGCTTGCGAGGACGAGATCAATACGAAGACCGGCGTTTCGACGAAAACCCGCCGCGCGGTAGTCCCACCAGCTGAATGACCGTTCCGGTTGATCGAAGCGTCGGAACACATCGGTGAGTCCGAGGGCGGTCAGTCCGCCGAGGGCGGTGCGCTCAGGCTCACTCACCAGTACTTGGCCCAGCCACGCCGCCGGATCGTGGACGTCCCGGTCCTCGGGGGCAATGTTGTAGTCGCCGACGACAACCAGCAGTGGGTGGCGCGCCATCTCCGATTTGACATAGTCGGTCAGGCGTTCCAGCCAGGTCAGCTTGTAGACGTACTTGTCTGACCCGACCGCTTGCCCGTTCGGTACGTAGACGTCGATCACCCTGACGCCTCGGACCGTCGCGGCGATCACCCGGGCTTGCTCGTCGCCGTAATCCGGAATGCCTTTGAGTACGTCCGTCATCGGCGAACGTGCCAGCAGGGCGACGCCATTGTAGGTGCGTTGACCGTGCCAAGCGGCCTGTAGGCCGAGCGCCCCGAGATCGGCGGCTGGAAATGCATCGTCGGTCAGCTTGGTCTCCTGAAGTCCAAGAACGTCGATCTGCGTGGACGCAAGCCATTGCGTGAGTTGTTCCTGTCGCACGCGGAGCGAATTCACGTTCCAGGTGGCGACCACCAATGTCGTTGGGTTCATGCCGCAATGCCGTCCTGTCGCAAAAGTGCGCTAATTTCTGGTTTTCTGCCTCTAAAAGACGCGAATCCCTCCATTTGGTCCGTATCGCCGCCCTTGGAGAGAATGTGTTCGAGAAAGCGACCGGCGACTGCGGCATCGAAGATGCCCGCCTCCGTGAACGCTGAAAAGGCGTCGGCCGCGAGTACTTCGGCCCACTTGTAGCTGTAATAGCCGGCCGCATACCCCCCTGAAAAGATATGGGTGAAGCTGTGGGTGAACCGGTTGAATGCGGGCGGGGTGATCACGCTCACCTTGGAGCGGATGTCATCGACCTGCTGTTGAAGGGCAGTGGCGTCCTCGGGCGGTGGTGCCGCATGGAGCCCAAAGTCGATCAGCGCAAATTCGAGTTGGCGGACGGCCGCGAGACCCGAATGGAAGCTCCGGCTCGCACGGAGCTTGTCCAGTGTCGCCCGCGGCAAAGGCTCGCCGCTGTCGATATGTCCGGATATCAGGGGCAGTGTCTGCGTCTGCCAGGCCCAGTTTTCCATCAGTTGGCTCGGGAGCTCCACGGCATCCCACGGAACGCCGTTGATTCCGGCCAGAGTGGGGTAGTCGACCCACGTCATCAGGTGATGCAGCGTGTGGCCGAATTCGTGGAACAGGGTCACCACATCCCGATGGGTGAGCAGCGCCGGTCGTCCGTCACTGGGCGGTGAGAAGTTGCAGACCACGTTGGCCACCGGCAGGGACGCCATGGTGCCTAGTCGCTTCCGGCCGACGACGTCTCCCATCCAAGCACCGCCACGCTTGTTGGGGCGCGCGTAGAGATCCGTGTAAAACCCGCCGATAGCCTCGCCGTTCGCCGCGTGCACTGCAAAGTACCGGGCATCGGCGTGCCAGAGTGCGACGTCGCTTTGCTCGGTGATGCGGATGCCATAGAGTCGGTGCGCGATGGCGAATAATCCCTCGAGCACCCGGGGCAGGGGGAACCAGGGTCGCAAGGCCTCTTCGGAAATCGCGTGTTCCTGAAGAAGCAGGCGCTCCGAGTAGTAGGGGACGTCCCACGGCTCGAGCGTGCGACCGGCAAATTGCTGAAGTCGTTCAAGTTCCAGACGAGCGGCCGGTGCGTAGTGGCGCGCGAGCCCGTGGAGGAAATCCATGACCTCCTGCGGGTCTTTCGCCATCTTGGTGGCGAGTGACAGTTCCGCGTAATTCTCGAAACCGAGAATTTGGGAAAGCTCCCGCCGATGCGCCAGTATGGCGATGAGAGTCGACGTGTTGTCGTGACGACCCGCCAACGGCCCTTGATCCGAAGCCCTCGTGACCCAGGCTTCATAAAATTCTTGTCGGAGTGCCGCCGAGTCCGCGTGGGTTACTACGGCCTGATAGGTTGGCTGGTCAAGTGTCAGTAACCAGCCGCTCATGCCTTTGTCGCGTGCCTGCTGTCCGGCTCGTTCAAGGACATGCTCCGGCAGTCCGCTGACCGATTCGGGTTGCTCGAGGTGTCGCGACCACGCCTGTGTCGCGTCCAGCACCTGTTCCTCGAATTTCGTCTGTAGTTCGGCGAGTTGCGTCATCAGCGTCTTGAAACGCCGTTTATCCTCGTCGGGGAGCCGAACCCCGGCCAAACGAAACTCCCGCAGCGCGTGCTCGATCACGCGCTGCTGGGACGCGGTCAGCGAGGACTGTTCGCGCGACCGTACACGCTCGTACGCGTCTGCCAGTCGTTTGTCCTGCGACACGGCGGTCTGATACTCGGTGAGCTGCGTCAGGCACGCATTGTAGGCTTGCCGAGATGCCTCCGAGTTGACTACGGCGTTCAAGTGCGCCACGGGCGCAAACACGCGCGCAAGACGATGCTGCAGCTCCTCCAGTGGTTCAATCAGTCCGGAAAAGCTATGGTCGGGATCCGCCAGCAACGCCTCGATCCGCTGCCGGTTATCGGCGATCTGAGTTCGGATCGCTTCTTCCGCGTGATCCCAGCGGATCCTTTGATAGTCTGGAAGTTGCTCGATGGCCAACAAAGGATTGTGCATTCTGGGGTCCATGGGTACGTCGGGCGATCCTAGCAGAGCTCGGGACGAGGACCGTATATGATGTCGCCCTTCCGATAATACAACCCGGAGTCTGACCGTGACCCATACCGAGCGTTACGACTACCTCGCCATCGGTGGTGGCAGTGGCGGCCTCGCGACGGCCCAGAGGGCGTTCGAGTACGGCGCGCGCGCCGCCGTGATCGAATCCGGTCGACTCGGCGGCACGTGTGTCAACGTGGGCTGTGTGCCCAAGAAGCTGATGTGGACGGCCGCCACGATGGCGCACGCCTTTGATGACGCCGTGGGCTACGGGTTTTCGGGGGTCGACGCCAGCCTGGATTGGTCTCGTCTCAAAGCGGCGCGTGATGCGTATGTGTCGCGGCTCAACGGTATCTATGAAGCGAATCTCAACAAGTAGAGCATCGACTGGATCGTCGGTCGGGCACGCTTTCTGGATCCTCATACGGTCTCGGTCGGTGATCGCGTGATCACCGCGCCGCATATCGTGATCGCGACCGGGGGCTCGCCCTTCGTGCCTACTGTGGAGGGCGCGTCGCTCGGCATCACTTCCGACGGGTTTTTCGACTTGGCGCAGCAGCCGCGACGCGTTGCGGTGATCGGCAGCGGCTACATTGCCGTGGAAATCACCGGCGTGCTGGCGGCGCTTGGCAGCGAGGTCACGCTCGTGATCCGTCATGACGCCGTGCTACGGAATTTTGATTCGATGATCTCCGGTGCGCTCGCCCGAGAGCTCTCGGCGGATGGCGTCACGCTTGTGACCAACGCCGTCACCTCGACGCTCGAAATGAACGCCGATGGCCGAACTCGCGATATCCTGCTTGCGGATGGGCGCCGCCTGAGCGGCTTCGATACGATTCTATGGGCCATCGGACGTACACCCGCCTCCGCCGATCTCGCGCTCAACAATGCGGGCGTTCAAGTCAACGCCGATGGCGTGATTCCCACGGATGAATTCCAGAACACCAATGTCGATGGTATTTATGCCATCGGTGATGTCACCGGCCGCGAGCAGTTGACGCCGGTGGCGATCGCGGCAGGGCGCCGTCTCGCAGATCGGTTGTTCAATGGCCAAGCGGATCGCCGTCTCGATTACACGAATATTCCCACGGTTGTGTTCTCGCATCCGCCGATCGGAACCGTCGGCTTGACAGAAGTCGCGGCGCGAGCGCGGTTTGGCGAGGCGGTCAGGATCTACGGCGCAAGTTTCGTGCCGATGTATCACGCGCTGACGACACGAAAGACGCGCGTCGAGATGAAGCTTGTCTGTGCGGGACCCGAAGAGAGGGTCGTGGGCCTGCACATGATCGGACACGGTTCGGATGAGATACTGCAAGGGTTTGCCGTTGCCCTCAAGATGGGCGCACGCAAGCGTGATTTCGACGAGACCGTCGCCATCCATCCGACGGTTGCCGAAGAATTGGTCACGATGCGTTAGGGTTGCCATGTGGAATATTCGTGCTTTTGACGGAATCTCCCCGACGCTCGGGCAGCGAGTCTATGTGGATCCCCAGGCTTGCGTGATCGGTCGTGTGGCCCTCGCTGACGATGTGTCGATATGGCCGATGGCCGTTGTGCGCGGCGACGTGCAGGAGATTCGGGTCGGCGCGCGCACCAATGTACAGGACGGTAGCGTGCTGCACGTCACCCATGACGGCATCCATACGCCCGGAGGTCGCGCTCTCGTGATCGGCGAGGACGTCACGATCGGGCACAAGGCCATGTTGCACGGCTGCGTGATCGGTGATCGATGCCTTGTGGGCATGGGCGCGATCGTGATGGATGGCGCGGTGGTGGAGGATGAGGTCATCATCGGTGCGGGCGCCGTGGTCCCACCGGGCAAGCGCTTGGGTGGCCGTAGCGTGTGGATCGGCAATCCCGCGCGCGAACTAAGAAAGCTGGACGCTCGATATGTCGAGCGGCTGACCTATTCGGCGACTCACTATCTTGGGATCAAGGATCGCTACCTCAAGGCAATCGTCACGCCGACTTAGCTTGCTGCGACGAGCGCCTTCAGTACGTCGGCGGTCTTTGGTCGCACTCCGCGCCAGATCGAAAATGCCTCGGCCGCCTGCTCCACCAACATGCCGAGTCCCATGTATGCGGCGCGGGCGCCATGATCCATGGCGAAACGGGTGAACACCGTCTCTCCCTTGGCATACGCAAGATCGTAGGCGATCGTGGTAGGCCCGATCAGCGTGCGAGGTAGCGGTGGCAGCGCGCCGCTCAAACTGGCGGACGTCGCATTCAGAACCAGATCGAAGCAGTGACCCTCGAGCGCCTCGAGCGGCAGCGCCGTGAGTCGATCCGTAGCCGGAAACAGGGCTGCCAGTCCCGAGGCGCGCTCAGGTGTACGGTTGGTGATCACCATACGACTCGGGTGTTGTTCGAGCAGCGGTCCGAGAATGCCGCGGGCTGCGCCCCCCGCACCGATGATGAGGATCCGACTCCCGGACAGCGCAACGTCAAGGTTTCGGGTGAGGTCGTTGATGAGTCCCACACCGTCCGTGTTGTCACCGACCAATTTTCCATCCGCCGATTGCCATAGCGTGTTGACCGCTCCGGCGATCTGCGCCCTGTGGGTGAGCGTGCCCGCGAGCACTGCTGCGGCCTCCTTGTGAGGGACCGTGACGTTGAGGCCCTTGCCGCCCTTGGCGAAGAACTCCCTTACGGTCACTTCGAACCGTTCCGGAGCCGCATCGATCCTGTCGTAAATGAGTTGCTGACCGGTGGCTGCCGCAAAGGCGGTATGGATGAACGGCGAGCGCGAATGCGCGACGGGGTGCCCTATCACCGCATAGCGGTCTAGCCTCGAAGCGCTCATGGCCGCCTCATTCGGCAAGCCATCGGGCGGCCGATTTTGCAAAGTATGTCAGGATGCCATCTGCGCCGGCTCGTTTGATGGACATGAGGGTCTCGAGCGCCACGGCGCGCTCGTCAACCCAACCCTGAGCTGCTGCCGCCTGGATCATGGCGTACTCGCCGCTCACCTGATAGACGAAGGTGGGCGCACCAAATTCATCCTTGACCCTTCGGACGATATCCAGATAGGGAAGACCGGGCTTGATCATCACCATGTCGGCTCCCTCCTCGAGATCCAGGCCGACTTCATAAAGCGCCTCGTCGCTATTCGCCGGATCCATCTGGTAGCTGTATTTGTCCGCCTTTCCCAATGTTCCCGAAGAGCCGACTGCGTCCCGAAAGGGGCCGTAGAAGCTGGAGGCATACTTGGCTGAATAAGCGAGAATGCGAGTGTGGATATGGCCTGCGTTCTCGAGGGCGTCTCTGATCTTGCCAATGCGGCCATCCATCATATCGCTCGGAGCGACGATATCGACGCCGGCCGCCGCGTGCGACAGTGTCTGACGGACGAGTGCTTCGGTGGTGACATCGTTCAGCACATAGCCATGCTCGTCGATGAGGCCGTCCTGACCATGAGTCGTGTAAGGGTCGAGAGCGACGTCGGTGATCACGCCAAGCGATGGAAGGCTCGCCTTCAGTGCGCGGACAGATCGCTGAACCAGACCGTCGGGATTCCAAGCTTCATGGCCGTCCAATGATTTAGTCGCCGGATCCGGTACCGGGAACAGTGCCACTGCCGGGATACCGAGTTCGTGAATTTCACGGGCTTCCCGAATCAGCTCATCGATGCTGAGTCGCTCGATCCCCGGCATGGAGGGCACCATGATGCGCTCGCCCGTGCCCTCGATCACGAACATTGGATAGATCAGATCGTCCGTCGTCAGGGTGGTTTCGCGCATCAGGCGTCGCGAGAAGCCGTCCTTACGCATCCGACGCATGCGAACACGAGGGAAAGAGCCGGGAATCGGGCGCATCGGAGTCTCCTGAAGAGCGGTTGCAGTCGGTTAACCGAATCTCAGCACAAGCGCGTACCGGATGGAATCGGAATCTGAGGCACTATTCCGGTACCAACCATTCGACACGCCAGCGACCGTGCCCGGTGATCGACAGCTTTTCGTGAAGATAGGGTAGGGCAAGCGCGAGTTCTTCGGCCAGTTGCCAAGGTGGGTTGACGATCAGTAGTCCGCTACCGTTCAGTCCGCCCGGAGAGTCATCACGCTCGACGGTAAGTTCAACCACCAGCTGTCGCCGAATGCCGATGGCCTGCATGCGTTCCAGAAAGCGATGGGATCCACCACCATGTTTGATCGGGTACCAGACCATGTAAGTCGCGGTTGGCCAGCGTTTCAAGGTCGCCGGTAGCGCCTCGAGAAGGCGGGTGAATTCGTTCGCCTCCTCGTAGGGCGGATCAATCAGTATCAGCCCACGCTTCTCGCGCGGTGGGAGTAGCGCTGCGAGTGCCTCGTAGCCGTCCCGTTCGTGGATCGCGACGCGGCGATCATGGCGCAGGCCGTCGCGTAGGGCTTGCGCCTCCTTGGGCTCAAGCTCACAGAGCGCCAATCTGTCCTGAGCACGCAGTGCATTGGCCGCGAGCACGGGCGACCCTGGATAATCGACAAGTGCCCCATCCCGCAGGCCGTGATCGCTCACCGCGGCGAGATAACGTGCGACCGCCGTCGGCGGCGAGGGCTGCTGGAGGAGTCGCATCACGCCGTTTCGAAATTCGCCTGCCCGCTGGGTTTCCGCGCCGCCGAGAGGGTAGTGCCCGCGACCGCTGTGAGTGTCCAGATAGAAGCAAGGTGCTGGCTTCTGGTTGAGCCTATCGCAGACCGCAAGTAGCGCGACGTGTTTCAGTACATCGGCGTAGTTTCCAGCGTGATAAGCGTGTCGATAGTTCATAGGTCGAGCACGTCAGGTCTGATTCTGCAGCAGTCGTCCGGCGCCTTCATTCGGCCGTTCCGAGCCAGTCTCTCGGCACCAGATAGTCGTATAGTCTGGCTTCCGCGCTGCCGGCTTCTGGTGTCCAGTCGTATTCCCAGCGCACCAACGGTGGGAGTGACATCAGAATGGATTCCGTGCGACCGCCCGACTGCAGCCCGAATAATGTCCCCCGGTCGAAGACCAGATTGAACTCGACGTATCGGCCGCGTCGGTAAAGCTGAAACTGACGCTCCCGCTCGCCAAAGGCGTGCTCTCTCCGACGCACGGCGATGGGTAGGTAGGCCTCTAGGAAGGCATCTCCCACCGCGCGCTGGAATTCGAAACTACGTTCGAAGCCCCATTCGTTGAGATCATCGAAAAACAAGCCGCCCACACCGCGGGTTTCCTGTCGATGCTTGAGGTAAAAGTACTCATCGCACCACTTCTTATAGCGACCGTAGACCGCACTGCCGAAGCGGTCGCATACGGCCTTCACAACGCGATGCCAATGCAGCACATCTTCGTCAAACGGGTAGTAAGGCGTCAGATCGAATCCACCGCCGAACCACCATATAGGTTCGTGACCGGGTTTCTCGGCGAGAAAAAAACGTACGTTCATGTGCGTGGTCGGCACATAGGGGTTGTGGGGATGCAGGACCAGTGACACCCCCATCGCCTCAAACGAGGCTCCCGCAAGCTCGGGGCGCGATTGGGTGGCGGATGCCGGTAACCCTTCACCCATCACGTGGGAGAAGCCGACTCCACCTTGTTCGAGTAGCGCGCCATGGGTCATGACGCGACTCTCACCACCCCCGCCGCCGGGTCGAGTCCATTGATCTTTTCGAAAGCGCGCACCACCATCGATCTCTTCCAGACGATCGGTGATCTTCGCTTGCAGAGAGACCAGATATTCTCTGACAAGCCCCTTATCTGGCGTCATAGGGTTCTTCGTGACGTGTGTGATTTGGCGTGTGACGACTCAGGGTGCCGACTTCTTCGTGACTTTTTTCTTGGCGGCCTTTTTCTTCACCGCTTTCGACTTCGTGGTCTTGGCGCTCGCTTTGGGTGCCTTTGTCGTCTTGCTCGCCGTCACCGGCGCGGCCGCTGCTGCCTTCGTGGTGGCCCCTCCCTTGCGGCGACCGAAGCGGCTTGTGCCGCGTAACGGCGCATCGGTCAGCAAGGCGCGGCACTCTTCAAGCGACAGGCTTGCGGGTTCCCGATCCTTGGGAATCTTCGCGTTTCGCTTGCCATCGGTCAGGTATGGACCAAAGCGACCATTCAGTACCTGGATATCATCGACGCCATAGTCTCGTATCAGTCGAGCAGCGTCGGTGCTTTTCTTCTCTTCGATGAGTTCAAGGGCACGAGGAAACTGAATCGTATAGGGATCATCGGTCTTGATGGAGACGTATTTCGCACCAAACTTGACGAACGGGCCGAAACGGCCGATGCCGACGGATACCTTGTCACCGTCGGGAAGCTCACCCAGAGCGCGTGGAAGCGTGAATAGTTGCAGCGCTGCCGGTAGGTCTATCGTGTCCATTTTCTGGCCAGGGCGAAGACCTGCGAATTTCGGCTTCTCGACGTCGTCTTTCGTGCCCAGTTGCACAAACGGACCATATTGGCCGATGCGCACACTCACGGGTCGACCCGACGAGGGGTCGATGCCCAACTGCCGGGCCTGCGCGACTTCTTCGCGCGACACGCTCTTTTCGATGTCATGGACGCGTTCGATGAACGGCTGCCAGAATTCCTGCATCACAGGAACCCATTCCTTGTCGCCTCGTGAGATGTCGTCGAGGCTGTCCTCGAGACGTGCCGTGAACTCGTAGTCCACGTACTGCGGGAAGAAGCGCACCAAAAAGCTGCTGACGATTTTGCCGGTATCGGTCGGCACAAAGTTTTTGCGCTCATCTTCGACATACTTGCGCGCGCGAAGCGTCTCGATGATCGAAGCATAGGTCGATGGCCGGCCGATCCCCCGCTCTTCAAGCGCCTTCACCAGCGACGCTTCGGTGTAGCGCGGCGGTGGTTCCGTGAAGTGCTGCTCCGAGGCGAGCTTGACCAGCGTCGTGAGGTCTCCGACGGCGAGTGCTGGCAAGCGTCCGCCTTCTTCGGAGTCCTCGTCATCATTGCGATCGATTTCGTAAACCGCCAGATACCCTGGCTTGATCAGGGTCGAACCGGTCGCCCGTACAACACCTGCCGGCGGGTTGCGCTCGCCGGCCGGATGCAGAGTGACGGCCACTTGCTCAAACAGCGCGTTGGTCATCTGTGAGGCGACGGTTCGCTTCCAGATCAGATCGTAAAGACGCAGCATGTCGTCATCGATCTGTCCGCGCAGCTTGTCCGGTGTGTTCGCGGCAGACGTCGGCCGGATGGCTTCGTGTGCTTCTTGGGCGTTTTTCTGCTTGTTCACATAACTGCGAGGTGCTTCGGGTACGGCGCTCTTGCCGTAGAGTTCGCCGATCGTTTCCCGGATCTGACTGATGGCGTCGGCTGAAAGCGACGTTGAGTCCGTTCGCATGTAGGTGATCAGTCCGACCGGCCCCTCGCCAAAGTCGACACCCTCGTATAGCTTCTGCGCCAACTGCATCGTCCGGCGCGCCGTGAATCCCAGTCGGTTGGCGGCCGCCTGTTGAAGCGTCGATGTTCTGAACGGCGCCTGCGGGCTCCTTGAGCGAGGCTTGGATTCAACCTGTGCGACTCGTAGCTGGCCCTGACATGCGTCTGACAGATGTTTTTCCGCGGCGCGGGCGGCTTGCTCGGAGGTCAGGCTGAATCGGCTCTTGGAGACATCGGCCTCGAGTTTCTTGCCGTCGACCTCAACGACACGCGCCTTGAAGGTCTGGCCGCCCTTGTCAGCCTCGACTTCCAGTGTCCAGTATTCCTGCCGGATGAAGGCGACAATCTCAGCTTCGCGGTCGCAAATCAGTCGCAGCGCGACGCTTTGCACGCGGCCCGCCGACAGGCCGGGCATGATCTTTTTCCAGAGCAGTGGCGACAGGTTGAATCCGACCAGATAGTCCAGTGCGCGACGAGCCTGCTGCGCATTGACGAGTTCGAACGACAGACGCTCCGGCGAGGCGACTGCTTTCTGAATCTCGTTCTTGGTGATCTCGAAGAACTTCGCTCGGTGGACCGTCTTGTCCTTCAAGACGCCGCGTTCCTTCAGAATCTCGTAAAGATGCCAGCTGATCGCCTCGCCCTCGCGATCCGGGTCGGTTGCGAGATACAGGGAATGCGCCTTCTTCATGGCGCGCTCTATGGCGTCGACATGCTTCTCGTTGCGTTCGATCAGCGTGTAGTGCATCGCGAAGTCGTGTGCCGTGTCGACGGCACCTTCTTTGGGCACCAGATCGCGCACGTGACCATAGGATGCGAGTACCTCGAAGTCCTTGCCGAGATATTTCTTTATGGTCTTCGCCTTAGCGGGCGACTCTACAATGACGAGGTTTTGAGTCATGGTTACCAAAAATACGGAACCGCGTGCCCCACGGCCGCGGGCTGTGAACTGTGTGCCTGATCGGCGTCGTTACCGGCTAGTGCAGGGCGTCGGACTGACCTTCGAAGACCAGATCTTCCATGCGCTGGTATGCCAATTCTTGTCCCGGTTGACTGAACAGCACCATCAGTACAACCCACTTGACCTGTTCGATATCGATCTCTTCGGCATTCAATGCGAGCAAACGGTCCACCACGAGCTCGCGCTGTTGCGCCGAGAGGATGCCGATATTCTCGAGCTGCAGCAGGTAACCGCGTACCTCCGCTACCAGCCGGGTCTGTTCGTGGCCGTTGAAGATTCGGAACGACCGTTGCTGGGTATCGACGACTTGACTTGCATCGCTCGAAAGACCCTCAAGCCACTCGAGCGCTCGTGTGATGCCACTTTCCGCAAAGCCGGCGTGCTCAAGTTCCTCGCGTAGCGCATCTCGGCTGGCTTCCGGGATTGCGTCCGAATCGAGGTAGTTCTCGAAAAGGTAGATCAGAATGTCGAGTACGTTGTCGTTCATCGGCTTGTCGTCTCAGGGACTGCGCAGGGGCGAGGCACGCCTCTGTTGCATGTCCCGGCGATTTGAGGTCCAGGGCTTGATGAGTAGAGTCCGGCGGGGGATCGGCGGACGTCAGGATCGCGATCCACTCGGTAGGCTTCCCGAGAGTGACCAACGACTTCCGTGCCGAAGCAACGCCTGCGGCATATAACCGTATTTCGATCGGCTTGTCCAACCGGTTGCTTCGCGCGAATGGCGTGCGTGGCTTGGATTATGTTTCAGGAACATGCACTTGCACTGTTCCTGCTCGGTGTCCAAGCGCCGTTGATCCGCGACGTCAGGCCGCGGATCTAGGGAAAGGCGACGTCAGGGGGTTTTGACGACGTCGCCCGTGTGGGCGGGATGGTGCAGGTTGAGTACCAGCCCGTAGCTCAGATTTTCGTAGGCCTTGAACACCATGAAAGTGCCGGCGCGTTCATCCGGTAGGCGAACGCTGGGCATCGTCAGTGCGTTGAATTCTTGCGAGCCTGTGATGCCACCGTGGCCGCGGTCTTTGATGGTGTCGCCGTGCGCGAAGATTTCGAGCACGTTGCCGGGTTCGAGTCCTGCCTCGGTGCCGCGATTGATGACGACAACCTCGTAGGGGCCGACCAGGTTCACGCCGTCCATCACGGCCACCAGCTTGCCGGTCACCGGGTGGGCGGGTGGGTGCGGAACGAAGTCCAGGGCCAGTTCCGTGGGCGGGGTGACGATGCGGTCGCCGGCCATCGTTTCCCGCCCGGATTCCACGATCGTCAACTTGGAGAAGTCGTTTTTCTCGGTGCCTGCTGACCAGCGATCCAGCCGCACAACCCCCGTATAAATCCCCTCATAGCCCAGAAAGTCGCCAGTCTCCGGATCCTTGAGGGCCTTGCCGAGATGCACCGCATGAAAGCGGGTACCCACCGGGGCCTCGTGGAGGCCGCGCACGTAGGCGGCGTCGGTGACGCCGCCCGCCACGTGGCCATCATTGAAACCGGTGATATAGGGCAGCGTCGCGGCATCTTCCTTCGAAATGACGCTGGGCTTCGACATGAACGCGGCGACCACTTCATAAGGCAAGGCTGGGATCGCCGTGCGGATGTCGCTCGGGCGCATCTGGGGGCTCAGGCGAACCACGTCACCGCGTTGCAGCACGAGGTGTGGATTTCCCTGAGCGTCGTAGACGAGGCGGAGGGTGTCGCCGGGATAGATCAGGTGCGGATTCTTGATGTCGGTATTGAGATACCAGATTTCAGGCCAATACCAAGGTTTACTCAGGAATTTGCTAGCGATCGCCCATAGCGTGTCGCCTTTTTGAACGGTGTAGGAGGAGGGTGCATCGGGTGCGATGGGTACCGAGGTGCTTCGGCCGGCGGCAGGCTGCTCCGCGTGAGCGGCCACGGCACCCCCGATCCAAAGTCCCAATGTCAGTAATCCGGTCAGAATTGCTTTGTTTTTCATTGCTTTACTTGCTCGAAGGCGTCCTGTGCAAAAGCCTTGCTGGAAGCGAGACCGCGGCGGCCCCTCGTCTTATAATGAGTCGTCGGCGCGACAGTCGGCCGACAGTACAATCCAGCCCTGATTCAGTCTGGCTCCAGCGGCATTATTGCGCCGGTTTGAGTAAAGTCCGCAGCTAATATCATGACGCGCCTCACAATTCTTGAATATCCCGATCCTCGCCTGCGGACTCGAGCCGTCCCTGTCGCGCACGTGGACGACAGCCATCGACGCTTGATCGACGACATGTTTGAAACCATGTACGCGGCACCGGGCGTCGGTCTCGCCGCGCCGCAGGTGAACGTGCATATACAACTGCTGATCGTCGACGTGTCGGAGGAGAATGATCAGCCTCTGGTTTTCATCAATCCGAAGATCGTCCAGCGCTCCGAGGTTGGGACGATGCGCGAGGGCTGCTTGTCGGTCCCCGGCTTCTACGAAGAGGTCGAGAGGTCCCGAGAGATACGGGTTGCGGCGCTCGATCGTCACGGAAAGGCGTTCGAGTTGGAGGCGGATGGTCTCCTGTCGGTGTGTATCCAGCACGAGATGGATCACTTGAACGGCAAGCTTTTCGTTGACTATCTATCCGAGTTGAAGCGGACCCGAATCCGGAAAAAGCTTGAAAAAGAGCAGCGGCAGAGATCGCCGGCGAATGCGCCGCGTGCGCCGGCGATCTGAGGCGTGCCGCTGCGCGTCATTTATGCCGGGACCCCGGAGTTCGCCGTGCCGGCGCTCGAGGCGATTATTGCGGCGGGCCACACCGTGGTCGCGGTCTATACCCAGCCGGATCGGCCTTCCGGTCGTGGCCGCAGGCTAACCGCGTCTGCCGTCAAGGATCGGGCCGTGGCGCTTGGCCTGACGGTGCGACAGCCGGCGTCTTTGAAAGATTCTGAAGTAGTCGCCGAGTGGCAGGCTTTGGGTGCCGATGTGGCGGTCGTTGCGGCTTACGGCTTGTTGCTGCCGTTGCCCGTCCTGGCCGCGCCGCGATTCGGCTGCATCAACATCCATGCGTCGCTGTTGCCGCGGTGGCGGGGCGCGGCGCCTATTCAGCGTGCGCTGCTCGGCGGGGATTCGCAAACGGGCGTTTGCATCATGCAGATGGAGGCCGGCCTCGATACGGGTCCGGTGCTCTATCGCGACACGGTGCCTGTCGGTGAGCGTGATACGACGACTTCCCTTACCGCTCGGTTGGCGGAGTTGGGCGCATCCGCGGTCATCAAAGTCCTCGATCAGTTGATCTCGCAGCCAATGCGGCCGATACCGCAGGCGGCTGAGGGCGTGTGCTACGCCCCCAAGGTTGTGAAATCGGAGGCGCTGATCGATTGGCGTGCGACGGCGGTCGCGATTGACCGGCAAGTACGCGCGTTCCAGCCCTGGCCGGTGGCTGAAACCTCTTGGCAGGGGGTGCAACTCAGGATCCATGACGCCGAGCCGGTGGCGGAGTCTCGTGTCGGCGTTGCCGGTGAGATTCTTTCGGTCGGTGCGGCAGGAATCGACGTGGCGACGGGTCATGGGTGCCTGCGCCTGATGAAATTGCAGCTCGCCGGTCGCAACATCGTGTCGGCCGCGCAGTTTGCGCAGACTGAAAGTCGCAGGCAGTCCCTGGTGGGTCTGCAGTTGGGAGTTGCTGCGTCGTGACCGAGGGCGTCGCCAGTCGCGCAAAGGTCATCGAGGTACTGGTCGCGGTTCTCGGTCGCGGGCAAACGCTGGATGCGGCCTTGGCCGTCGCGGCGGCCGCACCTCAGGATCGCGCCTTGGTTCAGGCGATGGCTTTCGGGACGTTGCGGTTTGGTCATCGGCTCGCGCGGGTGGCCTCCGGGCTCGTCAGCAGGCCTTGGGACACCCAGTCGCCGACGCTACGTGCGTTGCTGTTGCTCGGTCTTTATCAATTGGAGTATGCCGACACGCCGCCGCACGCTGCAGTCAGCACCACGGTGGCCGCGGCACGGCTGGTCGGCGAAGCGCGCGCGGCGGGACTCGTGAATGCCTGCTTGAGACGCTTTCAGCGCGAACGCGCCGCATTGCTCGATCGGGCCGACACCACGCTCGCCGGACGCTTGTCGCACCCCGAGTGGCTGGTCGAGGCCTATCGTCGTGATTGGCCGAAAGCCCAGGTGGAGATACTGACTGCCAACAATGAACATCCACCATTAACCCTGAGAATCAATCCCTTGCGCACTACGCGGGAGGCGGTTGCGGCTGAGCTTGCCGACATCGGCCATGCCACTCGTGTAGTCGAGGGACTCCCGCAGGCGTTGGTGCTCGAACGGCCGCTGGATGTCCGCCAGTGGCCGGCGTTTTTGCAGGGTCGGTGTTCGGTTCAGGATGCGTCCGCGCAGTGTGCGGCGCCCTTGCTCGCCGCGCGCTCCGGCATGCGCGTGCTCGACGCGTGTGCGGCGCCGGGTGGCAAAACCGGACACTTGGCGGAACTCACGCCCGGGCTCGGCGCATTGGTGGCGCTGGATATCGATGCGACGCGCGCAGCGCGCATTTCGGAGAATATGCAGCGTCTCGGACTCGAGGCTACGGTTCGGGTCGGCGACGCGGCCGACGACGCGCTGTTTCAGGGCGAGTCGTTCGACAGAATCCTTTTGGATGCGCCGTGTTCAGGCACCGGCGTGATTCGGCGCCATCCGGACATCAAGTGGTTGCGTCGCCCCGGGGATCTCGAGGCGCTGGCCCGGCGTCAGTCGGCGTTGCTGACCGCGCTTTGGCCACGGCTCGTGCCGGGTGGCCGGCTGCTGTATGCCACCTGTTCCGTGCTCAAGTCCGAAAACCGACAGGTCGTGCAGGCATTTCTACGTGACCAGCCTGACGCGGTCGATGTCACTGAATCTGCTAGCCTTGCGCTTGCCGGCATGGTTGGGGCGTTGCATGCGCCGGGTCCCGGCTTGGCGCTATTACCGGGTTCGTCGGGTATGGATGGGTTCTACTATGCTTGTCTCGAGCGCCGCGACCGTTCCTGACCCTTGGCTAGCCTGTTTCATTGTCCGGTGATCATGGTCAATTCGCTCGAAACGCCTTCCACCAACGCCCGCTCGTTCTGGCGATGCAGTTTACTGGTGGCATTGATTTGGCTCGTGGCGACGTGCCGTGCCGTCGCTGCCGACCTGCCGGTGATCGACGAGGGCGCCCCTTTCGATGTGCGCTCGGCATTCGTCGAGCCGCGTGATCACGTTTATCTGCTGAGCGCCACGCTCGAGGTGGCGTTGTCACGTGCTGCACAGCAAGCGCTCACGAATGGCGTCCCCGTCTTGCTGCAACTCGAGTTCAAGGTGGTTCGCAAGCGTGGCTGGCTGCCGGATGTCGATGTCGGATCGCTCACGCAGCGCTGGCATCTCAGCTACGACGCGTTGACTGAACACTATCTCATCAAGAACGAGAGCACGGGTCTTCAGTATTCTCATGAGTCGCTGGCGGCGGCCTTGGCTGACCTCGGATCCGTTCAGGGGCTGCCGGTCATTGACGAGGCATTGATACAAAAGGGGCGTCGCTACGAGGCGTTGCTGCGTCTGACCGCCTCGATCGAAGGCGGTGTGCCCTCGGCGCTCAAGTACATGATGTTCTGGATCGACTGGCGTCGATCCACGGAGTGGTACACATGGACGCTCCGCCCATGAATGCACCGCACGCCGTAGCGCGCTCCACACCAGTGAGTCGTGCGCGGCGTGGACGTTGGCGGGCTTCCGTCATGGCCCTGCTGGTCTTGCTCGGGGTTGTGGCGAGCAGCGCGTCTTTGCTGATTCTGACGGGTGCTGCGCAGGATGCTCATAAGTTGCGCACGCTTCAGCCCTGGCTACTGGCGGGCAATTTGCTGGCCGTCATGGTGTTGCTGCTGCTGATATCCCGAAAGCTCTATGCGCTCGTGCGCGACTATCGTGCGCATGCCCCGGGCTCACGCCTCAAAGCACGCACGGTGCAGATGTTCAGTCTTTTGGCGCTGGCACCTATCCTGGTCACCTACTTCTTCTCCGTCAATGCGATCAACCGAGGGATCGACAGCTGGTTCGACTCGAAGGTCTCGACCGGCTTGGAAGACGCGCTCGCCTTGTCGCGCGCCGCCCTGTCCTTAAGGATGCGCGAGTTCGGGGCTCACACCACAGCGCTTGCGTCAGATTTGCACAGCGTCTCTGACTACGAAATGATGTCGCAGCTCGATCGCTATCGGCGCATCGCGGGCGCATCGGAGTTGATCGTGGTCAGTGATGGCGGCCGAATCATCGCTGCCAGCACGGATTTCGCGAGCGCAACGCTGCCGGCATTGCCTGCGCCGGAAGTGCTCCTGCAGGCGAGGCAGCGACAGGGCTATGTGAGTCTTGATCCGGCGCCCGGTGGCGGTTATCGCGTGATTGCCGCGATGCCGGTTGGCAACGGCGGTAATGGAGAGACTCGTCTGCTGGTCGCCAGTTATCCGGTGCCGGAACAACTCGCCGGGCTCGCTGATGGCGTCCGAGCGGCCTATGCGCAATATGGTCAGCATGTCTACCAGCGGCCCTATCTGAAGTCCACCTTCACGCTGACGCTGACTATCGTGCTGCTGCTCTCGGCATTGGGCGCGGTCTATGGTGCCTTCTTCTGGGCCACTCGCCTCGTCAAGCCCGTGCAAGACCTGATCGAAGGCACACGAGCCGTGGGTCAGGGTGATCTCGACCTGAAGCTGGCCTTGCCATCGAACGATGAATTGGGCTATCTCGTCGGCTCATTCAATGACATGACGAAGCGGCTCGCCCGCGCTCGATCGGACGCGGAGGCCAACCGTGCCGCGGTCGAGCAGGAGCGTGCGCGACTGGCGGTGATTCTGGCGCGCTTGTCCACGGGCGTGATCTCCGTGGACGCCGACTTTAATCTACGAACAGCCAATCAAGCAGCCTCCAATATCCTCGGTGTTGATCTTGAGGCGGCCGTTGGCAGCCCACTGTCGACGCTCGCCGACAGCGAACCATCGGTTGCCCAGTTTGTCTCGGCCTGCTCCCAGCACTTGGCGGCGGGTGACCGGGACTGGCGCGAACCCGTGCCGCTGATCACCGAGCATGGCCGACGCGAGTTGATGGTTGCCTCGACGACGCTTCCGGCCGACGACGGTGCATCCGCCGGTCTGGTCATTGTCTTCGACGACATCTCGACCTTGCTGCAAGCGCAACGCGACGCTGCGTGGGGGGAAGTGGCGCGTCGACTGGCGCACGAGATCAAAAACCCGCTCACGCCAATTCAACTGTCCGCGGATCGTATGCGCCGTCGACTGTTGAGTCAGCTGGATGCCAAGGACGCCGAGATCCTCGAACGGGGTACTCATACCATCGTGCAGCAGGTTGAAGCGATGCGGCAGATGGTGAATGCGTTTTCCGAATACGCGCGCGCACCCTCTTTGGATCTGGTGCCTATCGACATCAATCAACTGGTCTCCGAAGTGACGGATCTCTACCGTTCCCATGGGTCGGCCGTGTCGTCGGCGACGCCCGTCAGCGTGCGTCTCGAGCTCGACCCGGAGGCCGGGATGGTGCTGGCTGATCGTGGCCGTCTCCGGCAGGTTCTCAACAACCTGTTGACCAATGCCTTCGAGGCGCTCGAAGGGCAGGCGGACGCGGTGGTGTCGATCGAGACGCATGACGTCGCCATTGATGGACACTCGCTCGTCGAGCTGGTGGTTGTCGACAACGGGCCTGGCTTCCAGTCCGTGACCGGCGGGCAGATGTTTGATCCGTATGTGACGAGCAAGCCCAAGGGTACCGGGCTTGGCCTGGCGATCGTCAAGAAGATCATCGACGAGCATGGTGGTTCCATAGAGGCCGAAAACACGCCGGAGGGCGGTGCACGTGTCCGCGCCCTGTTGCCGCGTGATGAGGCCGCGCGCGGCATATTTTCGATGACCGGTTCACGTGATCTGCGTAGAAGCGAGTTCAGGAGAGAGCACGTATGAGTACACTCAGTATTCTCGTTGTTGACGATGAGGTTGACATACGAGGCACGCTAAGCGAGGTGCTTGGCGATGAGGGCTACCAGGTTCACGTCGCGGCAAATGCAGCCGAGGCGCGGGCGATTCGAGCCAATATCGACCCGGACCTGATACTTCTCGATATCTGGATGCCGGATACCGATGGCATCACGCTGCTCCGTGAGTGGTCGGCGCTCGGTGCGCTGGGCTGTCCGGTCGTGATGATGTCGGGTCATGGCACGGTTGAGACCGCCGTCGAGGCCACTCGCCTCGGCGCGTTCGACTTCGTCGAAAAGCCGCTGTCGCTCGCCAAGTTGCTGCGGGTCGTCGAACGGGCGCTCGAGTCGAGTCGCAAGGCGAGAACGCGCATCGGCGGCCGGCCATCGGCTGCTTTCGCGCCCGTCGGCAAGAGTCCGTTGATCCAGCAGTTGCGCGAGCAGGTGCAATCCGTCGCCGCCGGTGATGCCTCGGTGCTCTTTGTCGGCGAAACCGGCAGCGGTCGCGAGGCCTTCGCCCGCTATCTCCATTCGCTGAGTCCCTACGCCGACGGACCGTTTGTCTCCGTGGCGGGGGGCTCGCTCGACGAAGGGAACGCCTCATTGAGGCTTCGCGGGTCCGAGCGTGAGGAGGGCCTTGAGAAGGGCTTGTACGAACAGGCGGCCGGAGGCACGTTGTTTCTGAATGGTCTTGGTGACTTTTCACCAGCGGTTCAACGGATCCTCCTCGCAGATCTGGACGCACGATCGTATACACCGGTGGATGGCCGCCAGTCGCGGCCGATCCGCGTGCGTCTCGTCAGCAGTGCCGAGGAAGGCTTCGAGCAGCAGCGTTCCGGTGACACGTTCCGGCCTGATCTGTTGGCTCATTTGAGTCTCGTCAAGATTCGGATTCCGTCATTGCGCGAATATGCCCAGGATGTTCCCGAGTTGCTCCGTTATTACGTGGACCGGCTCGTCGATGAGCAGCATTTGGCGCTGAGGCGCTTCGGAGTGGCTGCGCAAAATCGATTACGAAACTACCCCTGGCCTTTTAACGTGAGAGAACTTCGTAATCTGGTGCATCGCCTGCTGTTGCTCGGGGGTAACGACGAAATCAGTCTGCAGGAAGTGGAGAGCGAGCTTGCCGTGCAGCGTGCTCGAGACGAGCCACTCGTCAAGCAGGACTTGCTGGCGTTGCCGTTGCGCGAAGCGCGTGAGGCCTTTGAGCGCGCCTATCTCCAGCAACAGCTGACCTTGTGTGGCGGGAAGGTGGGACAACTCGCCAAACGGGTCGGTATGGAGCGCACACATCTCTACCGCAAGTTGCACTCTCTGGGTGTTGACTTCAAGCACAGCACGGACGATTGAATGCGCGAGCAGCCTGCCACCCAGGCGAGACCGGCCGCGATCGCATTCATCCTGATCACCATCGTTCTGGACGTGCTCGCGTTCGGGGCGATCGTGCCGGTGTTGCCGAAGCTCATCGAAAGTTTTCATGCCGGTGATACGGCGCGAGCTGCGCAGACCTACGGACTGTTCGCGACGGCCTGGGGTCTGATGCAGTTTTTGGCGTCGCCGTTTCTCGGTGTGCTGTCGGATCGATTCGGGCGGCGACCCGTGCTGCTGCTTTCCCTGCTCGGACTTGGTCTTGACTATATTCTGATGGCTTGCGCGCCGACGATCGGCTGGTTGTTCGTGGGTCGTCTGATCTCGGGTGCCACTGCCGCGACCTACGCGACGGCCGCCGCTTACATCACTGACGTCACCCCTTCAGCGAAGCGCGCCGCGGCTTTTGGGTATGTGGGTGCGGCGTGGGGTGCGGGCTTCATCTTCGGGCCGGCCCTAGGTGGCGTGTTGGGGCAGTTTGGTCTACGGCTGCCGTTTTGGGTCGCCGCCGGCTTGACGCTCTTGAATGCACTCTACGGATGGCGGGTGTTGCCGGAGTCGCTGGCGCCGCCAATGCGCCAGCATTTCGCATGGCGGCGCGCCAATCCTCTCGGTGCTCTGATCTTCGTCAGGTCGCATCGTGGCTTGATCGGCTTGCTGGGTGTTCAGATGCTGAACACCATCGCGCATTACTCCTTGCCCAGCGTCTTTGTGTTGTATGCCGGTTACCGTTATGGCTGGGGGACCGCCACCGTCGGTGGGACGTTGGCTTTCGTCGGCATCTGCACCGCCGTGGTGCAGGCCGGCGTGGTGGGTCCTGGCGTGCGACGGTTGGGTGAGCGTCGTGCCGTGCTTTGGGGGTTGTTGTCATCCGTGGCGGCCTATGCCGTCTATGGGTTGGCGCCAAGTGGCGCTTGGTTCCTGCTCGGCGTACCGCTCGGCGCCCTCGCAGGTATTTATGGTGGCGCCGCACAGTCGCTCATGACGCAGCAAGTGGGTGCCGGCGATCAGGGCATGTTGCAGGGCGCGAGTTCCAGCGTCATGGGGCTGGTCGGGTTGATCGGACCCGGCTTGTTCACGTACTGCTTTGCCGAGGCCATTGGCCCGCAGGCGATTTTTTCGGGCGCGCTACCGGGCACGCCCTTTCTGGTGGCGGCGTTGCTGACGGCGTCATCCTTCTTACTTGCACTGCGTGTGGCGCATCCACGAGCCGCTCATGTGCGGTGAGGTCAGTCGCCGACCCGCATCACGAGCGTGTCCACTTCCGCTTGACGCAGCCGTGTTCGGACCTTGTTGAGTTCGTCAAGGTTTGAGATCGGGCCAATTCGCACTCGTTGCCACGTCTCGGAGTCCAGAGTGACTGTCTGGATTTTGGACTCTACGCCGACAAGCGCCAGTTTTGCGCGGACGCGATCTGCGTCGGCGATATTCTTGTAAGAGCCCACCTGCAGCACATAACTGCCGGGTCGCGTTTCCGGTGCCGGCTTCGCGTCGCGATGAACGTCCTTCTCTTTCTCCGGAATGACGACCTCGAAGGTTTTCAACTTGCTGTAGAAAGTGTATTCCGTGCTGTTCGTGGGTTCCTTTTCGACGCCTTCGTCACGCGCCGACTGCGGCGCGGGCTTCTTCGGCACGGGTGGCGCTGATTCTACGGATGGCTTCGACTTGTACATCCATACGCCCGCTGCCATCGCAAGACCCACCGACAGCCCGATGAACAGGCCACTCCAACCGGAAAACCCGGAACCCCCGCGTCGAGGGCGAGAGGCATTTTTTCGGTAATCGCGCATGGCTACATCGTCTCCGGTGCAGACACTCCGAGGATCGACAGGCCGTTACGGATCACCTGTTGTGCCGCGAGGATCAGGGACACGCGCGCATCGCGTAGTTCGGCATCGTCGACGATCGTCCGATAGTCCGGATTTTCATTGCCCGCGGCATAGGCCCCGTGGAAATCGGTGGCCAGTTCGCGTAAGTAATTGACCAGGGTGTGTGGCGCCCGCATATTCGCGGCAAGTTCTATGACCTCGCCATAGCGACTCAGGGTCACCATCAGCCGATGCTCATGCGTCAGGGTGAGCCGCCGCAGCGCATGGCGGCCGCGCGACGGTTCATGCCGAAAGCCGCGATCTGTGAGCTGGCGCAGGATACTGGCGGCTCGCGCATGAGCGTACTGGATGTAAAAGACGGGATTCTCGGCAGTCCGGCTCTTGGCCAGTTCCATGTCGAAATCCAGCGTCTGATCGTGCGATCGCATCACGTAGTAAAAGCGGCAGGCGTCATTGCCGACTTCGTCGCGAAGTTGACGGAGCGTCACGAAATTTCCTTCGCGCTTCCCCATGGCGATCTTCTCACCACCGCGATGCAGATTGACGAGTTGCAGGAGCACCACCTCGAGGCTCTCCGGAGGCTCGCCCATGGCAGCGAGGCCTGCGCGAACGCGCGCGACATAACCGTGATGATCGGCGCCGAGCACATCGATTAGCAGCGAGAAACCTCGGAGTCGCTTGTCCAGATGATAGGCAATGTCGGAGGCAAAGTAGGTGCGCACACCGTTGTCGCGCTCGACGACGCGATCCTCGTCATCCCCGAATGACGATGCCCGAAACCACAGCGCACCGTCCTTGCGGTAGGTGTGGCCTTTCTCCTCCAGACGACGCAGCGCTTCGTTGATCGCGCCGCTTGTGGCGAGAGACCTTTCCGAGTACCAACGGTCGAAAGTGACGCCCATGGCCGCCAGATCGTCACGGACATCGGCGAGCATGCCGGTAAGCGAATGTGTGACCAGTTGCTCGAAGCCACTCGCCCCGAGTAGGTCGCGTGCCCGAGCGATCACGGCGTCGACAAAAGCCTCCTTGTCGCCTCCCTGCGGCTCGTCTGGGGGTAGGCCCGAAGTTACAAGGTGTCCAGGATGCCGCAGCGCGTCGCCGACGTTCGTGCGTAGCGCCGCGGCAATCGGCAGCAGGTATTCGCCACGGTAGCCATTCGCCGGGAAGGGAACGGCTTCTCCGGATTGTTCGAGATAGCGTAGCCACACGCTGACGGCGAGAATATCGACCTGACGTCCCGCGTCATTGATGTAGAACTCGCGGGTCACCGGGTGACCCGCGGCAGTCAGCAGGTTCGCGAGTGCCGCGCCATACGCCGCGTGGCGGCCATGGCCGACATGCAGAGGCCCGGTTGGATTCGCGGACACAAACTCCAGAAGGACGCTCGGTTTGCTGTTGGCGGTGTCTCGACCGTACTCGGCACCTTGATCGAGGATGAGACCCATCTCGCGATGGTAGGCGGCAGGTGCCAGATGAAAGTTGATGAATCCCGGGCCTGCGATCTCCACTTTCTCGACCAAGGGGTCTGCCGGGAGCGCCGCGACGATTTGCGCGGCGAGTTGCCGCGGGTTGGCGCGTGCGGCCTTGGCGTGCCGCAGCGCAACGTTGGTGGCGTAGTCGCCATGGGTGGTGTCCCGAGTGCGTTCTAGCTCAGGCCGTTGGGAACGCGCGTCTTGACTCAGGACGTCGTCGGGTAGCGCGTTCAGTGCCGCGCAGATGAGTCTTTCGAGGGTGGCTTTCACTCGTGGATCCGAAGGCTGGCGTCTTGCGAGGTGGCGAGTTTAACGGATTCGATGGAAGGTTCGCCTGTTCATGCGGGCGCTACATGACATCCAGCGGGTCGACATCCAGTGACCAGCGTACCCGTCTGGCTTCGGTCAGGGATTCGATTCGGGGAAGGCCTGCGGTCAATAGGCGATGCAGCGGGCCGCGGTCTCGACTTTCGAGCAATAGTTGGGCGCGATACCGCCCTGCGCGACGTTCCATGGCCGCAGGTGCAGGACCGAGAATACGTACGGAAGCCGAGCCGGATTGCGAAAGCTGTTGGTAAGCCGCCTCCAGAAATGCCATCACATCGTCACGAGACGCCGCCTCGGCACGCAGGACCGCAAGTCTGCTGAACGGTGGCCAGTGCGCCTCGGCGCGTTCCAAGAGTGCGGATTCGGCGAAGCCGCTGTAGCCCGCGGTGAGTAGCCGCTGCAGCAGCGGGTGATCCGGACAGGCGGTTTGTATCAGTACCTCGCCGGGTTTGGATGCTCGGCCCGCGCGACCGGCCACCTGTACGATGCTCTGCGCCAGGCGTTCGGCCGCCCGGAAATCGGTGCCGAACAGGCCCTGATCGGCATTCAATACCACCACGAGCGTCACGTCTGGAAAATCATGGCCTTTGGTGAGCATCTGGGTGCCCACGAGGATGCGCGCCTCTCCCGAATGAACGCGATCGAGGGCAGCCTCGATCTGGCCGCGCGTCTGTATCGTGTCGCGATCGATACGGACCACCGGCGTGTGTGGAAACAGCTCGTCGATAGTGTCCTCGATGCGCTCGGTGCCTTGCCCCACCGGGCGCACTTCCGTGGCGCAGGTAGGGCAGGCGAAGGGTACCGGTGCTTGCGCTCCGCAGTGGTGGCAGATCAGGCGTTGATGGCGCAGGTGCACCGTCATGCGCGCATCGCAGTCTGCGCACGGCGCGCTCCATCCGCAGCCGGGGCAAAACAAGGCGGGCGCGAACCCACGGCGATTCAGATAGAGCAGCACCTGGCTGCCAGCCGCCAAGTGTCGCTGTATGGCGAGCACGCTCGGCGTTGCAATCCCATGGCGTTCTTCATGAACACGCAGGTCCACGAGCGCCATTTTCGGTGCGCCTGCGGATCCGGCTCTTTCGGGCAGCGACAGATAGCGGTACCGGCCCGTGTTGGCTTGATGCAGGCTTTCGAGAGACGGCGTGGCGGAACCGAGAACGACCGGTATCTTGTGTTGCTGGGCGCGCTTTAGCGCGAGATCACGAGCAGAGTAACGAAAGCCCTCCTGCTGCTTGTAGGAGCTGTCATGCTCTTCGTCCACGATGATGATGCCGGGGCGCGCCAGCGGGACGAAGACCGCCGAGCGAGTGCCGATCACGATTGGTGCGCGACCGGTACGCGCAAGACGCCACATTTTCAGGCGCTCGCTTTCCGTCAAGCCGGAATGCAGGATGGCGAGCGGCACCGCAAAGCGGGTACTGAAGCGAGCGACCGCCTGTGGGGTTAGGGCGATTTCCGGTACGAGGACCAACGCTTGTTCGCCGCGTGCCAATGCGGTCGCGATGGTCCTCAGATACACCTCTGTCTTGCCACTACCGGTCACGCCGTGAAGTAGGTGAGGAGTGAAATGCCCCAGGGATTCGGTGATCTCATCGACGGCGACCGCTTGGGCGTTGGTCAGTGAGGGGCCGGGGAGCGCACTGACGACGCGGTCCTTGGCGTGGTCCTCGAATGCTCGAGTGACCTCGATGCGCGCCGCCCAGCCGCGGCGTATGAAATCGCGCATGGTGTCGCGCCATTTCGGGATGATTTGATCCAGGGATTCGCTGTCCAGCGAGTCGGTGCTGCGCAGTGTGGCCCCGAGTTCGCGTTGGCGAGTACCGAGTCGCGGTAGGGTGGCCAGCGCACTGGCGCCCTCGGGCGTCAGCTGCCAGCGCGTCTCAGTCGCCGCGCCAGGTTGGCCTGCCCGTAATGCCGCCGGTAGTGCTGCCGCGACCGCCTCGCCGATGGGGTGATGGTAGTAATCGGCGGCCCAGACCAAAAGTTCCAGCAATGTCGCATCAAGCAGGGGGGTCTGGTCGAGGAGTTCCGTGACGTGGCGCAGTCGTTCGATCGGGAAGGTGCTGGTGTCGCTGATCTCGATGACCACGCCCGTCAGTGAGCGCCGGCCGAAGGGAACCCTGACGCGCGCACCGGGCTGAGCCTCGGCGAGGTTGCCCTCAAGGGGCATTCGGTAATCGAACAAGCGAGGTACTGGAGTGTCTAGCGCCACCCGCAGAAATCGTTCTTTGATGGCCCGGCTTGTTGACATTAAAGTTGTTTATAATCAGTTATTTATGAATTTCGCCCTGCCCGCCGCCAGGGGATGGGCGCGGTGCAATGCCGACCTTGGTGGTGCGGCGAAGGGTCAACGGACGGCCACAGGGGACGTTATACCGACGTGCAAGGCTGCCGACCAGTCGGTGTCGTTGTCCGGTGGGCGGGCAGGACGCTGTGTTGGGGCGGCTGCCGAGCCGGGTGCTCTGTTACGCTGCCGCGCGGATGCGACGAATGGGTCGCGGGACTAGGGTCCCGCAAGGGTCAGGAGACTGCTCTGGGCGCGGTGAGAGAACTCGAACGATTTTTGAAGGATGTCGAGCGGCGGGCATATCGCATGGCCGAGATCGCGCTTCGAAACCCTGACGATGCGCTGGATGCCGTGCAGGACGCAATGATGCATCTCGCAGGTCATTACGGCGGACGTCCCGAACGCGAGTGGAAGCCGCTTTTTTATCGCATTCTTCAAAATCGTATTCATGACCTGCAGCGACGCCGGCGGACACGTAATCGGGTCATCGCCTGGTGGACGGGAGGTCATGCCGACGACGAGGATTCGGCGGCGGATCCTATCGAAGCCGCTGAAGCGAACGATGCCGGACCGGTTCGTCGGCTCGAGAGCGATCAGGCCATGGAGGCCTTGGAATCTGCCGTCGCACGGTTACCGGAGCGACAACGGCAGGCTTTCTTGCTGCGTGCCTTGGAGGGCATGGATGTCGCGGATACTGCGCGTACGATGGGTTGCTCGCAGGGTAGTGTGAAGACACATTATTTTCGGGCGCTGCAGAGTCTGCGCGAGCAATTGGAGGAGCATGGTTGATGACGAGCGAACACTCCCCTTCGGACAATGGCGCGGATGATTTCGAGCATCGCGTCGCGAGACTTCTCAAATCCAGCGAAGGCGCACTGACGTCCAGCGTGCGCTCTCGTCTTTCGGCTGCTCGTGCGGCTGCGCTTGAAGAAGCTGCTCGCTCGACGGGCGCGCGGACGTTTCGGGTGCCGGGTTTCTGGTTGCCGGCAGCCGTGTTGTCGGCGTCGGCGATGCTGGCTGTCGCGGTATGGCTCGCACGACCGGCCGATGGTTCCTCCGCCGCGCTGGCCGACTCACGGCTGATCGAGGACTCCGAGGTGCTTGCTGCCAATGAAGAGCCTGAGCTATTTAGTGAAGATGCTGATTTTTTTGAATGGGCCGGCGTCACGGACACCAGCGACAATCGGGGAAGCTGATGCTTGATTCAGTCCACGACCGACCGATGCTTCGATGGCGGTGGCTGGCGCAGGTATCCATCCTGCGCCGCAGGCATCAGTTCACGCTGCTCGCGCTGTTTGCCTTGGCGGCGTCTTTGTGTGTTCAGCCGTCATTCGCGCAGGCTCCGACAGGTGCCGACGGGGTCGAATGGTCGTCACTCAGTGCAGCCGAGCAGATGAGGCTTGAACGATTTCAGAACCGCTGGAGCCAACTGCCGCCCGAACGCCAGGCGGTGCTGGCCCGTGGTGCGAAGCGATGGCTACAGATGTCTCCCGAAGAGCGAGAAGCCTTGCAGCGGCGACTGGACCGATGGCACTCCCTCCCGCCGGAGGAGCGACTGCGCATGCGCGATCGCTTGGAGAAGTTCCGCGCATTACCTGAGCAGGACCGTCAGCGTATTCACAGTGGTTATCAGCGCTACAGTCACTTGTCTCCGGAGCAGCGCGAGCTATTGCGCCAGCGTTGGAAGCAGATGACCCCGGAGGAGCGTAAAGCCGCTCGCCAGGAGTTGCGCGGTGCCGGCCATTCGCCCCCCCTCGAGTCTTCAGGTCAGCACCCTTAGCGCCCGAAACCAGAATTCTCCCGGCGGTTTTCAGCTGATCGGCGCTAACGGCCAGCGCGTAGGGTCCCTTTCCGTCGGGCCGGAGGGCATGATCGCCATCCAGAGGCCGCAAGTGGGGGGGGTGCTGGGGGGCGACGCCAGCCCGCCAAGCGACTAAACTACTCGCTCGCGCCCTGAAGTCATGGGCGTCCCAACTCCGCTCGGTGTCGTTGCCCTATGGGTCGCATATTCGAAGTACGTAAGCATGCGATGTTCGCGCGTTGGAACCGCATGGCAAAGCAGTTTCATCGCATTGCCAAAGACATCAACATCGCCGTCAAGGCGGGCGGCCCTGACCCTAATTCAAATCCGGCGCTACGACGGTGCGTGCAAAATGCACGCGCCATCAATATGCCGAAAGACAAGGTTGAGGCAGCCATCAAGCGGGCGAGCGGCAAGGATGCCGCCAATTTCCAGCTGGCCGTCTATGAAGGGTATGCCCCGCACGGCGTCGCGATTCTGGTCGAGACGGCCACTGACAATCCGACCCGAACCGTTGGCAACATCCGGCATATCTTCTCGAAAGGTGGGGGCAACTTCGCGACCACCGGCAGCGTGAGTTTCCAATTTCGGGAGATGGGCGTGTTCCGTCTCAACCCGGAAGGTATCGAACCTGATGAGCTCGAGCTTTATCTGATGGATCATGGGCTCGAGGAGATGGGCGAGAGCACGGGCGAGAAGGGGGAGCCGCAAATCGTCATTCGCTGTTTGCTGCCGGACTTCGGGCAGCTGCAGAAGGCGCTCGAGGACCGTGGTATCGCGCCGTTGTCGGCTGAGCGAGAATTTGTCTGCGCGACCCCGACGGAGCTGCCTGAGGATCAGGCCAAGGAAGTGCTCGAGCTGATTGACAAGCTCGAGCAAGACGATGACGTTCAGAAAGTGTTTCATACGTTGGCATAAGGCGCATACCCGATGATTCCGTACCGTTCGCTGCTTTGTGTGCTTGGGCTGTGCGCGATGGTCGTCGAGGCCCAGACGCCGCCGAAACGTTTCCAACAGCCGACCACCGTTCGCGAGTTGCTGGCCACGACCAACCCTGAAGACTGGCGGCCTTTGCCGCCGGAACACACGCTATATCTCGAGCTTGCCACGGGACGCATCGTGATCGAGCTTGCCCCGGCGCTCGCGCCGCGGCACGTCGCGAACATCGAAAAGTTGGCGCACGCCCATTGGTATGACGGCTTGGCCGTCACGCGGGTTCAGGACGATTTCGTTGCCCAGTGGGGTGATCCGCTCAATTCAAAGCCCGAAGTCGGCGAGAAGAAGCTGCCCGCGGAATTCACCCGGAGTGCCGTCGGCCTGCCCTTTACGCGCCTCAAGGACCCCGATACCTACGCACCGCAGGTGGGTTTCTCCGATGGATTTCCGGTTGCCCGAACATCGGCGGACGGTGAGGCGTGGCCTGTGCATTGTTACGGCATGCTCGGCGTCGGTCGAGACGCCGACCCGTCTACCGCGATCGGTACCGAGCTTTATGTCGTGATCGGGCAGGCGCCGCGGCAGCTTGACCGGAACATCTCCGTCGTCGGCAGGGTAGTCCTCGGCATGGAGCTTCTGGCCTCGTTGCCTCGCGGCAATGGCGAACTGGGCTTCTACGACCAGCCCGAACAACGGGCGCCGATACAGACGATTCGTGTGGCCTCGGACGTGCCGGCGGCGGAACGCAAAGCCTACGAGGTACTGCGTACCGACACCGCGACCTTCGAGAAACTGGTTGAACTCAGGCGTAATCGAAAGGACCCCTGGTACAAGTTGCCCGCAGGTCGTATCGATGTTTGCAACGTGCCCTTGCCCGTGCGGGAACGCGCTGACAAGGCGGAAAAAGACAAGAAAAAAACTTGATGGCAGATGGAAGGGTCGCTGGGAGCGCCTTTCACGATTGCGTCAGCGAGCGCTGAATCTGTTCGCCGGTGATTTCACCTTCCCAACGCGACACAATCAGCGTCGCCACCGCATTGCCGATGAGGTTGGTGAGCGCGCGTGCCTCGCTCATGAAGCGATCGATGCCGAGAATGAGCGCAAGGGCAGCGATTGGAATGGTGGGAACCACCGCCAGGGTTGCTGCGAGTGCGATGAAGCCCCCGCCAGTGACCGTAGCGGCACCTTTCGAGCTCAACATCGCAACGAGCAGCAAGGTGATCTGTTGGCCGAGTGTCAGGGGCACGTCGAGCGCTTGCGCGAGAAAAATCGCCGCCAATGACAGATAGATCGAGGTGCCATCGAGATTAAAGGAATATCCGGTCGGCACCACCAGTCCGACGGTGGCACGCCGGCAGCCCAGTGATTCCAACCGGTCCATGAGTGGAGCAAGCGCGCTTTCAGACGACGAGGTGCCGAGAACGGTGAGTAGTTCGGTCTTGAGATAGACCACCAGTCGCCACAGACTGAAGCCCGATAGGCGGGCGATTGCACCGAGAACGCCAAAGACGAAGATCAGGCACGTCAGGTAGAAGACACCCATGAACTTTGCGAGCGGCGCAAGGCCTGCCCATCCGAACTTACCGACGGTGAACGCCATCGCGCCGAACGCCCCAATCGGCGCCACCCACATCACAAAGCCGATGATTCGGTAGAGAATCTGTAGTGTCGACTCTAAAAGTCGCACAAAGGGCTCGGCGCTGGCGCCGGCCAGCACGGTGGCGAAACCCGTCATGATGGCGACGAGGAGCACCTGCAGGATCTCTCCCGAGCTGAGTGCCCCCAAGAGAGTGGACGGAATCACGTTCAGCAGGAATTCCGTCACCGATTGTTCATGAGCGGCCGCGCTGTATTTGGCGATCGCACCGACATCCAGGCTGTTGGGGTCCACGTGAGCCCCTGCGCCTGGATGCGTGAGATTCGCGGCGAGAATGCCGAGTGCCAGTGCGGCCGTGGACAGCACCTCAAAGTAAAGCAGTGCTTTGATGCCGATCCTGCCGACTTTCGGAAGATCTTTCATCTGAGCGATACCAAGCACCACGGTGACGAACACGATTGGCGCGACCGCCATACGGATCAACTTGATGAACGCATCACCCAAAGGCTTCAGTGAAACCGCGGTTGCTGGCGCGGCGATGCCGAGGAGGATGCCGCAGGCGACTGCGACCAGAACCCAAAAATACAGTGAACGGCTGCTGCGTCGCTCAGCCAAGGGACTTCACCGACTGGATAAGCTGATTGACTGCGCCCTGTGCGTCGCCGTAGAGCATCCGGGTGTTGTCCAGGTAGAACAACGCGTTTTCGATGCCCGAAAAACCCTGACCCTGACCACGTTTGATGACCACCACATTCTTTGAACGATCGGCATTGAGAATCGGCATGCCGTAAATGGGGCTCGACTTGTCGGTGCGTGCGACCGGGTTCACCACATCGTTCGCGCCGATGATCAGTGCGACATCGGTGGTCTCGAATTCGGCGTTGATCTCGTCGAGATCCGCAATCAAATCATAAGGGACGCCGGCCTCGGCCAGCAGAACGTTCATATGGCCGGGCATCCGTCCGGCGACCGGGTGGATCGCGAACTTGACGGTGACGCCATGGTGCTGCAGCAGCTGGGCGAACTCCCAGACCTTGTGCTGCGCCTGAGCAACCGCAAGACCGTAACCTGGAACGATAATCACTTTTTGTGCAAACGCCATCATGACGCCGGCGTCGCTTGCCTCGATGGGCTTTTGGGAGCCCGTGACTGTGGCGCCCGATGGGCCACTGGCGTCGCCGAACCCGGAAAACAGCACATTGCCAAGCGAGCGATTCATGGCCTTTGCCATGAGTTGCGTCAGTAGCGTGCCGGCCGACCCTACGACGGTGCCGGCGATGATCATCGCGGGGTTTTGTAGTACGAAGCCCTCGAAGGCGACCGCGAGTCCCGTCAGTGCGTTGTAGAGCGAGATTACAACCGGCATGTCCGCGCCGCCGATCGGCACCGTCATCGAGATGCCGAGCAGCAGTGCGATGACGAAAAACACCGTCACCGCCAGCGGTGTGGTGTTGAAGCCCGTCGCAATCACGATACCGATCGCGATCACGGCAGCAACAATGATCAGGTTGATGATCTGTTGACCCTTGAAGCGAAACGATTTCTTGATGAGACCCTGAAGTTTTCCGAAGGCGATGCCAGAGCCTGAAAAAGAAATTGCACCGATCAGCGCGCCAAGGACCGCGAGGCTTCCGAATATCACGCCATGCGCATTGCCCGCATAGAGTTCTACCGCCGCTATTGCTGCCGCCGCACCGCCGCCCATGCCGTTATAAAGGGCGATCATCTGCGGCATGTCGGTCATCGCGACGCGCTTTCCCGACCACCACGCGCGGGCGCCACCGAGACCGATGGCAATCAACACCAGTGCCAGGTTGGTGGTCGCGTGACTTGTGGTTGCGGGGTCGGCGATCGGCGCAAGGAACGTCACCAGCGTGGCGATCGCCATTCCGATGCCTGCCCACAGAATGCCGCCGCGGGCGGTCAGGGGTGAGCTCATGCGCTTCAGCCCGCTGATGAACAGGAACGCGACCAGAATGTAGGCGGCGTCGATGATGCCTTTGGCCACTGCAGGACTCAGCGCTTCCATTACTGTTGTCCTCCATGGGGTTTCTTCTGGCCACTTGCCTTGAACATCTCGAGCATTCGTTCCGTGACGACATACCCACCGACAGCGTTACCGGCTGCAAGTACCACGCCGACGAAGCCAATGATCTGCTCCAGGCTGCTGTTGGCGCGAAACAGAGCGAACATCGCGCCCACGAGCACAATGCCATGAACAAAGTTGCTACCCGACATCAACGGCGTGTGCAGAATCACCGGCACCCTGGAAATGACCTCGTAGCCGGTAAACGCCGCCAGCATGAAGATGTAGATTGCGATGAAACCGTCGATCACGGGAGGCTCCTTCAGCTGGCTGCGAGCAGCTTTGCGGTGGGTTCGTGCTTGACTTCGCCGGCATGCGTCAGCACGGTGCCGGCAAACACCTCATCGGACCAGTCTATGCTGAGCACGCCTTGCTTGAGCGCTGGGCTCAGCAGATTGAACAGGTTTCGCGCATACATCTCGCTGGCGTGATACGCGAGCTGCGCAGGGAGGTTGATTGGCCCGATGATGCTGATTGTGCCGTGGCGCACCGTCTCGCCTGCCTGAGTGAGTTCGCAGTTGCCACCGTTTTCCGCGAGGATGTCCACAATGACCGCTCCGGTCTTCATGCGTTCCACTGTGGCCTTCGAAATGATCCGGGGCGCCGGACGGCCGGGGACGCCCGCGGTCGTGATGACGATGTCCGCTGCGGCGATACGACCGTCGAGTACCTCTTGTTGCTTGGCTTTTTCCTCAGTCGTCAGTTCGCGGGCGTAGCCACCCGCGCCTTCGGCGGTGACACCGGTCTCAACGAACTTGGCGCCCAGGGATTTCACCTGGTCGCGTGTCGCGCTTCGCACGTCGTAGGCCTCGACGATGGCGCCGAGGCGCTTCGCGGTCGCAATGGCCTGTAGGCCGGCGACCCCCACGCCGATCACCAGCACTTGGGCGGGTCGGATGGTGCCGGCGGCCGTGGTTAGCATCGGCAGGAATCGGTCGAGCGCATTGGCGCCGATCAGTACGGCTTTGTAGCCGGAAATGGCTGCCTGAGACGACAGGGCGTCCATGGACTGTGCACGAGAAATTCGCGGGACAAGTTCCATGGCCAGACTCGTCACGCGTCGATCGCGCAATACCCTGACGGCGTCCAGATGGTTGTGTGCCTGCATGAAGCCAGCATGCACGGCGCCCGGCTTGATCATGCCGGCCTCGGCGGGCGTCAGCGGCTGCACCTTGAGCAGTAGGTCGGCTGCGGCGTAGACCGCGGCGGCGTCATCTAAAAATTCGACGCCCTTGTATAAATTGTCCGGGAACTGGGCTCGGGTGCCGGCGCCGCGTTCGATGACGACTCGAGCCCCGGCCGCCAGTAGTTTGGTGGCGACCTCCGGGACCAGTCCCACCCGTGTTTCACCGGGATGGGTTTCCTTGGGTACACCCACCACGACGGCAGATGGATGCGTGGCTGATTCCGACATCGGTGACCTCCGTTAACCGGTAGCGCCCCAGAGTCCGTCTCTCCCCCTAGAATCCGATTGCGCTAGGGCAAAAAAGCGCAGTTGCAATTTTCTTGTGATTTGATTCTGTCACGATCGTTTCGTATCTTAGTATACCGAGGCGTCATGAAACCATCCTTTAGTCATTCAGGATCGGAGTCGGTCGGGTCTGGCACGGCAGACGTGCTGGGGGCTACGCGGTCTATTGGGCTTGGTCAGCAGGTGCTGCGGACCGACGTCGCAGGTCGGCCGATCGAATGGATCGACTACAAAGAAGCCGTGAGACTTCACCACACCGGCCAAGTGGCATATACGTTCGGAACGGTCCTTTATACCCTGCGGGGCGGGACCAATGCACGGACAGGGCGGCGAACGGTCGTCGACGTCAATTCGATCATGGCGACCGTCGGGCATTCCGGCAATCCCGGCAATCACCGTGCCGACTATGTACCCCCCCTCAACAATGAAACGCTGTTCAAGCGCGACGACTATCTTTGTCTGTACTGTGGTCTTACGTTCCCCGTCCCGCTCCTGTCACGGGATCACATCCGGCCGTTCAGCCGTGGCGGAGAGGATCTTTGGACTAATGTCGTGACCGCCTGTCGGCGCTGTAACAACGCGAAGGCGTCGCGTACGCCCGAGGAGGCGGGCATGCAGTTGCTCGCCGTGCCATTCGTTCCGACGTATGCCGAGTACATCTACCTGAAGGGCCGCCGGGTGCTGGCCGATCAAATGGAATACCTTCTCGCTCACTTCCCTCGGTCGAGCCCATTACACTCGCGCATCCGGGCGTCGACGCATTGACCGAATGGCCGTTATTCACCTCGTCGACGCTAGCTTCTTCGTCTTTCGTGCTTACTATTCGGTACCGGACCACCTTGCGGACGGCGAAGGGCGGCCGGTCAACGCGGTTTATGGGTTCGCTCGGTTTTTGTCCGATCTTCTCGAGCGGGAGGCGCCGACACATATTGTCGTGGCGTTCGACGAAAGCCTGGCCGGGTCGTTCCGAAATCGCCTGTACCCACCCTACAAGGCGAATCGGGAACCGCCACCCCCGGCGCTCAAGGAGCAATTTGCGCGCTGCCGCGAGCTCTGTGCCTGTCTTGGACTCACGGCTTGGAGCAGCCCTGAATACGAGGCCGACGACATCATCGGCTCGGTCTGTTGGGCGATGCGCGCGAAGGGGTTCAGCGCCACGATCCTCACGCGCGACAAGGACCTTTCGCAGCTGATTCGCGTCGGCGACGAGTTTTGGGACTACATGGCGGACGAGCGCATACAGTATGCCGACATCGCATCTCGTTTCGGCGTCAGGCCGGAACGCATGGCCGACTATCTCGCGCTGACCGGAGATGCTGTCGACAACATCCCGGGCGTGCCAGGTATAGGCCCGAAAACCGCCGCTGCTCTATTGTCGAAATTCGCCTCGCTGGATGACATCTATGACGGATTGGAGTCCGTGTCTCTACTCAAGGTGCGCGGCGCCGCCGGATTGGCTGCCAAGCTTGCCGCGCACCGGGATACGGCCTATCTCGCTCGTGAGTTGACGCGCATCGCTTGTGACATGCCGCTGCCATTTGATGCGCATGATCTCGAACGTCGTGCGCCAAGCCTCTCTCAGCTCGGCGAGTTTTACGATCGCACTGCCTTCGGCCCCATGTTGCGCCTACAGGCCGAGCGCATTGCAGCGCGATGGCCCTGAGTGTCACCCCTCGCGCGTCGATACGGCTTTTTTAATGTCGGATCGGTTGTAGCGTCTGGCAATTCCGACGCTTAGAGCCAGCTGGATCTGGTGGTACACCAGTAGCGGTAGAACAATGACGCCAAGTGACGAGCTGGCACCAAACATGACTTTGGCGATGGGTAGACCGTTTCCGACGCTTTTTTGCGATGCGCAGAACACTGCGGCGATCTCGTCGCCGCGCGAGCATCCCAACGCGCGAGCGGCCAAGCGAGTTGAATGGATCATGAAGTAGAAGAGTCCCGTCGAAACGGCGACGATCGTCATCAGTACGCCGATGCCCTGATGTCGCCACGCGCCACCGAGGATCGAGTCACAGGCCGCACCGTAGACGATGATCACGATGGACATCCGGTCGATCGCGCCCACCAGCCGAGGTCGTTGGCCGACATAAGTGCCGAGCACGGGTCTCGCTAATTGCCCTATCGCAATCGGTAGCAGCACTTTGAGTGCGACGTGGCCAATGGCCGTGCCAATATTGAGATCGAAGGCTGAGGTTGTCGCAACGAAGCCGATGTACAGCGGAGTAACGCAAACACCGAGCATGCTGGAGAGCGTCGCGTTGAAGAGGGCGCCCGTGACGTTGCCATTTGCGACGCCAGTGATCGCGACCGACGACGATATTGTCGACGACACCGCCGATAGAAAGAAGAAGCCTATCGCGACATCGGGGGGTAAAAGCCATGATCCGCTGGTCATCAGCAATAGGCCAGCGGCGGGAAACACGATGTAGCTGAAGACCTGTATCAGGCCATGTAGTCGAAGATTCCGCGCGCCCTGCCATAACGCATCGACAGGCAAGGCGACGCCGTGGATGAAAAACATCAAGGATATCGCCGGCGTCACGACCTGCTCGAGATGCAGCGGCCCGCCGGCCGCGCCCCATCGCGGCGCGAGCGCGGCTATGGCGCACACCGCGATCAGCGCAAGCGTGAAGGGATCCACGGCCAAGCGATGCTTCAGGTTGCCCTGGGGCCGCCCCGATGAGGCTCGACGATACTGCGGCGAGTTCAGTTTGACACCTTGCGTACGATCAGCGGCGTACCCTCAGGCGCCATCACAAGGAGATGAGTGTCCGGGTCAAGTGGCCGCGGAAGGATTTCCTCAGGAACGACTCCGCATCGCTCAACGGCGTCTCGAACACTCGTTAGATCTGTCGTCGAAAACAGCAGTGCGGGCGTCTTCCACCGCGATCGAGTGCACAAACCAATATTGATGGTGTCGCAGGTCAGCGTATGAGGTGGCCAGCTATCGCCGCCATTATCGATGAGCACGCAGCCCAAACTCTCCCAGAAGTCGCCACTCGCCCTAACATTGGTCACCGACAGCACGATCTCGTCGAACCAGCCAAGAGCGCTGGGGCGGCTGGCATCCATTGGCGAAAATGTTCGCGCTTCAAGCAACCGTATCGAGATCGCATCCGGTGTCAAAGTCTCAATCTGATTGAAGGTCGCATCGGTGATGTCTCGTCGACTCAACCGAAGCCTGAGATTTTCGAGCGCATTTGCGTGGGCGACGAGATCGGAATGCACGAAGGTCAGATGGGGAAGCTGCGGCGCGCCATTATGAAGACCAATGGAAATTCGCCCGTCGCTGACGACGCTGTGGGCGTCTGGAGTGTTGTCCGACATCAGCGCCGCGCCAAAGCCGAGGCGTTGGTAAAAAGACCACGAATCCATGATCGCATCGGAGTGGACGGTCAGTTCAAGGAAACGTCCGAGCATGGATACGAGTCTACGTGATTATCGCGTGGCGCTGACCCAGCGCCTTGCGAATAAGGGCAGCTGCAGCACGAGCCAAGCGCCGGCCGTGGCCGCTGCGACGAAAGTGGTCGTTGGTATCGGTGTATCGGTCGCGGCACCGGCCATGAGTTGGACCGCCAGTGCACCCAATATCTGCTGAATCGCGCCGAGAAGGCCAGACGCGACACCGGCGTAGCGTGGCGACAGAGCGACTGCGCCTGCGGTTAGGGTCGGCAGAATGAATCCCTGACCAAAGCCCATGATGCCCCACGGCATGAAAATCCAGAACGGGTGCCACAGACCACTGATTGCAGCCAGCCAACCTAGGGCGGCGCCGACTGCCTGGATCAGGACTCCCCACTGCAGGAGTCGCGGCGTCCCGATTCGAAGCGTGTGTCTGGAGACCACCCAGTTGCCAAGGAAGTAGCCCCCGGAAATGGTGACGTACCACAGACCATATTCCGTTGCGGAGTGTCCGAGGTGCCGCATCACGTGCGGTATGAGTGCGACGAATACGAAAAATGCAGCGTAGACAACCCCGCTCTGAAAGGCATATCCCATAAAACGGGATTGCCTCACCAGCGAGCCGATCGCTCGCCCGATGTGAGCTACGCCACTGCTCGTATCGCCCCTTCTGGTTTCAGGCAACCATAGTAGGGCGCTTATCAGGGACGCCACCCCCAGCGTAATCAGAAAGAGGAATACCGCACGCCATCCGAAAAATTCCGCGAGCAATCCGCCAACGAACGGAGACATCGCATTGGCCACCACGATGACCATCGTCAGCGTGGCAAGCTGACGGATCATCCGCTCACGCTCGTAGAGATCGCCGAGGATGGCGCGTGCGATCGTGACCCCGGCGCCAGAGCCGAGCGCACAGACGAAGCGTCCCGTGGTGAGTGCATCGATTGATTTTGAAAAATAAGCGAGCGTCGCCCCAACGACGTAGATCAGCAGTCCGCCGACAATGACCGAGCGCCGTCCGAAATAATCCGACAGCGGGCCGTAGCAAAAAAGCCCCAACGCGAAGGCGATGAGCGGTGCGCTGACCGTTCTGCTCGCGTCAGCCACGCTCACGCCGAAATCGGCGCGCGCGAGTGGTACTGCCGGCACGTAGATACTGAGCGCGAGGGGGCCGGCGGCGGTGAGCGCCGCCAGCAGCAGTGTCAGCTTGCGCGCGGAAAGCGCGCGACGACTCAAGACGCCAAGCCTCCCATGCACAGGTACTTGAGCTCGGTATAGTCCTGGATGCCATATTTCGAGCCTTCTCGACCGGTTCCCGACTGCTTCCAGCCGCCGAACGGCGCTTCGTCAGTGGAAATGATGCCGGTGTTCAGGCCGACGATCCCGTACTCGAGTGCTTCCGTGACTCGCCATGAACGCGCGACATCGCGGGTGTAGAAATAGGCGGCCAACCCGAATTCGGTGTCATTGGCCATCTGAATCGCCTCCGCTTCCGTATCGAAGCAAAAGACCGGCGCGACCGGTCCGAAGGTTTCTTCCCGCGCAACGGTCATGGAGGACGTCACCTGCGTGAGGATGGTGGGTTCGAAGAACGTCCCACCGAGTGCGTGCCGTTTGCCGCCGAGCGCCAGTTGGGCGCCTTTCGATAGTGCGTCGGCGATGTGCCGCTCCACTTTGTTGACCGCATCCTGATTGATGAGCGGCCCTTGCTCGGTAGGCCCCTCAAGTCCGTTGCCGACGCGTAGCTTGCGAGTGGCTTCAATCAGCTTGGCGACAAACGCGTCATAGATGCCACTTTGCACCAGAAGACGATTGGCACACACGCAGGTTTGGCCAGTGTTTCTATACTTGCTCGCCATGGCGCCAGCGACGGCGGCATCAAGGTCGGCATCGTCAAAGACGATGAATGGGGCATTGCCACCAAGCTCCAGCGATACCTTCTTGATTGTCGGTGCACACTGCGACATCAGCAATCGACCCACTTGAGTCGATCCGGTGAACGTGATTTTTGCCACCGCCGGGTTCGAGGTCAATTCGCCGCCGATCTCCCGTGGGGAACCCGTGACGACATTGAAGACCCCCGTAGGGAAACCCGCACGAGCAGCAAGCTCCGCTAGCGCGAGCGCCGAGAAAGGCGTTGATTCCGCTGGCTTGACCACAAAGGTGCACCCCGCGGCAAGCGCGGCACCCGCTTTGCGGGTGATCATCGCGGAAGGAAAGTTCCATGGCGTGATGGCGCCGACAACACCAATGGGCTGACGCAGTACGAAGAGTCGTTTGTCGCCTTGGCTTGAGGGAATAAGATCGCCGTACATCCGGCGACCCTCTTCGGCGAACCACTCGTAAAAGGACGCCGCGTAGACGACTTCTCCTCTCGCTTCGGCCAGCGGCTTGCCCTGCTCGGCGGTCATCAGCTTGGCAAGATCATCGGCATTTTCGATCATGAGATCGGCCAGGCGCCGCAGCAGTTTGCCGCGCGCTTTCGCCGTGGTTGCCGCCCAGGCGGGGAATGCCGCCTTTGCTGCCTGTATCGCCCTTCTCGTCTCGCCGGCGCCGCACTCCGGGATCCTGCCCAGCACCTGTCCGGTCGCCGGGTTGGTGACCTCCAGAGTTCTGCCTGAATCTGAGTTCACCCACTGTCCATCGATGTAGCACTGCTGACGGAGGAGCGTCGAATCAACAAGAGAGAGATTGGTCATGACAACATCTGCCGTGTGTTTAGCAAAGGTGGAGGGAAAAAAACTCTACCGATCTCGAGAACGCAAGATCGGCGCTCGCCTGATCGTATGAGGGGCGTTCGCTGCAATTGAAACCGTGGCCTGCCGGGTAGAGGTGATAAACGCCCTTGGGGTAGCGTTCACGAACCACGTCGATCTCGCTCAGCGGTATGTGCGAGTCACGGTCGCCGTAATGGAACATCATGGGGCAGGCGGGCGTGCGTTGTGACACGGCGCCAATGCCGCCGCCGTAATAGGACACTGCCGCCTTGAGTGGTAGCGAGCACGCGGCGAGATAACTGAGGCGCCCTCCCCAGCAGTAGCCGACAATTCCAACCGGCACATGTTCGGGTGCCGCGGCGATCGCGGCAGCGAGGTCCAGTAATGCTTCGTCAGTGCTCAGAGAGCGCATCAGTGCGCTTCCTCGCGCCGCATCACTGTACGCGATATCAGTCCCTCGTTGCGCTCGGTCGAAGAGCGCTGGTGCGATGGCTAGATACCCTGCGGCCGCATACTGCCGCGCCACGGCCTGGATGTGACGATTGACACCGAACACTTCCTGCGCCACGACAATGGCGCCACGAATCGGCATTGCCGGCACGGCTTGGTATGCGTCAAGCACATGACCATCGCTGGCCGTGAGTGACGTCGTGCTGGTTTGCGGGTCTGTCATGGCGCCCTGTCTTTTGGCCGTCGGCACCTATTTTGCGTGACCCGCCGCGCTTTAACCATACTTTTCGGGCGAGCGGAGGCCTATTGGCCGATATCGGGCGCCTAGGTTGTTTTACAATGCCGCCGTTGCCTCGGAGACCGCTTGTGGCCCCAGTCTGTGTCGATCGTCGTTTCGAACGTCACCTCGCCGGCATTATCAATTCCGGCGAACGGGCGGCGTTGATCGGGGGTCTGAAGGGGGTCGAGAAGGAGTCTCTGCGGGTCGGTGCCGACGGCCTCATCTCCACCCGTCCGCATCCGCAGGCCTTGGGTTCGGCACTGACCCACCCGCACGTCACCACGGATTATTCGGAAGCGCTGATTGAGCTCGTCACCCCGACGTTCACAACCACTTGGGAGCTGTTGCAGTACCTCACCGAATTGCATCAGTTCGTCTATCGTCATCTGGACGATGAGCTCCTATGGTGTACCAGTATGCCATGTCGCCTGAAGGGTGACGCGAGCATTCCGTTAGCGCAGTACGGCACCTCCAATATTGGTCGAATGAAGACCCTTTATCGGAACGGTCTCGGGTTGCGCTACGGTAGGATCATGCAGTCGATTTCCGGCGTGCATTTCAACTACTCCTTTCCGGCACAGTTCTGGCCCGTGCTCGCCGACGTGCTGGGCCGCCACCGTGTCGATCAGGCCTTTGTGTCGGAGATGTATTTCGGCTTGCTGCGAAACTACCGTCGCCACGGCTGGATTATCCATTATCTCTTTGGCGTGTCGCCAGCCGTATGTCGCTCCTTCGTCGCCGGCAACGACGAGCACGGCCTGGATTCGATCGGCAACGGGACGCTGGTCGGCCCTTATGCGACGACGCTGCGCATGAGCGATCTCGGTTATCGCAACAAGCGGCAAGCCGACGTCACCATGTCGTTGAACTCGATCGACGAATATGTGCGAGATCTGTCACGCGCGGTTGCGAGCCCCAACGCCGATTTTCAAAAGCTCGGGGTTCGCGTGAACGGCGAGTGGCGCCAACTGAGTGGCAACCATCTTCAGATCGAGAACGAGTATTACTCGTTCATTCGGCCGAAGCGCGTTGCCAAGTCCGGTGAGCGACCTGCAAAGGCGCTGCGCCGAGCCGGTGTGGAGTACGTCGAGATGCGCTCGCTGGATGTCAGCCCGCTGGATCCAGTAGGGGTGAATCAGAACAAGTTGCGCTTCCTCGAGGCTTTTGCGGCGTTCTGTGTGCTCGTGCCCAGCGACTACATGAGTCATTCCGATCAGTTCGTGCTGGAGTCCAATCATGTGACCGTGGCGCGCCGTGGGCGCGAGCCCGGTCTTGCTCTGGATCTGTCGGGTCGTGCCGTCAGCATGCGTGCCTGGGCTTCGGAAATACTCGAGTCGATGCAGGGAATCTGCGAGCTTCTGGATCAGGGCGACGCCACGCGCCCCTACAGCAGTGCGCTTGCCTCCCAGGCGGCCAAGCTTTCGAATGCCGAGGCCACGCCATCAGCCCGGTTGCTAAAAGAGTTGACGGCTACTGGGGAATCGTTTTTCGAGTTGGCGATGCGCATGTCGCACACTTATCGAGGGTATTTCAACGAACTTGCGTCGCTTGACGATGCGAGACTCGCTCGGTTTCAAGAAGAAGTCGCGCAGTCGCTCGAAGATCAGCAGCGCCTTGAGCGCTCGACGCAGGTGCCTTTCGATGAGTACCTCGCAGGCTATCTGGCCGACTAGTACCTAACAAAGTCGCGTCCGCCCTCAATTTCGTGACCCGCGTCACGAGATTTGAGCCGCTCTCGCGGAAGACGGCGGGCCGGTTTCGTGGAGCGTCGCGCAGTTTGGTTTTGGAAACCGGTGTTTACTTGCGGCCAGATTAAGACAGCTGCAGGGGAACGACCGTTCACACGGTCCGCCATCGAGTGAAAGCCAGGCCCAAGATCATCGCCAGCGAGCCCATGCCCGAGGTCAGCGACAGCTGGCTCGAGCGCCTACTGATGCGTTTCGAGCCGGCGCTTGAAGCCGAGTTCGAGGTCTATGCCGGCATGCGGCGATTCAATACGAGTCATATTGGCTGGTGCGTGCTGTTGGCGGTGATGTCCGGTGCCGCCCTCATGAAAGCCGGCCTCATGGCTCAGATGGGGCTCAACAGTCTCGGGTGGCCGATAGGCCTCCTGGCGCTGTGCGGTATGGGGCTATACGTCTCCGGCGTCGCCAACGCCGCCCGGTGGTACGTGATGTTCGCCGAGTATCTTCTCATGGTCATCGGGCTTGTCCTGATGGGCTTCGAATGGGCGCTCGCCCCGACGTTACCCGTCGGGCGAGACCTTTCAGTGACGTTAATGCTTGTAGTCTGTGTGCATACGCTGGTGGGCCTGCGCGTCGAGCAGGCCGTGCGTGCCAATCTACTGCTGGTGATTGCATACACGGGAGCGCTTGCGCTCGGCTCGGCCAGTGCTGCCACGTCGCTCGCGACCATCGGTATTCTGTTGCTAGGTAGTGTCACGGCGACGTTTGTCGGCATTCGTCTGGATCAGGAGTCGCGGAGACACTTTCTCGAGCGGCGAGCGTTGACCGCCACTGCGGTGCGTGATGGGCTTACCGGACTCTACAATCGTCGGCGCTTCGATGAGCACTTGAATACGGTTTGGCAATTGGCGCAACGTGACGGCGTGCCTCTCGCCTTGCTGCTCGTGGATATCGACTGCTTCAAGCGTTACAACGACTGGCACGGTCACCAGGCTGGCGATGCATGCCTCAAGGCCGTGGCAGGGGCCTTGAGTAGTTCGGCGCGTAGGCCGCTGGATTTCACCGCCCGGTATGGCGGTGAGGAGTTTGCGGTTATTTTGTATCAGGCGTCGCGTTCCTACGTGCAGGAGATCACCGCCGCGATTCAAGCGAACATCGCGGCGCTCGCAATCCCGCATGCCGACTCGGTGGTGTCCGAGCGCGTGACCGTGAGCATTGGGGTTGCGCACGTTGCGCCGTCCCTGCACCGCAGTTCGAGAGGCTTCGTCCAGCTGGCCGACCAGGCGTTGTATCAGGCCAAGGCGGAAGGCAGGAACCGCGTCATCTCCAATGAGTCAGCGTACGATTCATTGAAGACAGGCATTTTCAGAGTGCAGCGGCGGGCCGCTTCCTGACCTTGACGACGCGTGGCGGTGCCACGGGACCCTGTCCGTGTGCGCTGTTCTGGCGCTCCTTTGGTTTCGCGTCATCAGTGATTTCACCTCTTAGGGGATGGCGCGGCCGCGTCCCTTAGCCCGAGCCGGCGCGCGTCCTCCCAACCCAACACCCGCCGCCCTATTGGATTGACGCCCAAGGTCAACGTGTCGTGCTACGTTAGGCCGTGGCGCGCCGCGTCGTGGGGCGCTCCAAGACCATCCGTACGGTCAGATTGCGAGCATGGGAGCGGATCGATGAATCTTTCTAAGCAGTGGTTTCGGCGTGTCTGCGTATCCTCGTTATTGATCTCAATAGGCATTGCAGCCTGGGCAGAGCCACCTGCACCGCGCTCGCCGGTCGAGTCCGAGCATCTGGCGCGCGATGTTCTCGCGGAGCTTGTGGGGCTTGATACCACCCACGCCGTCGGTTCCGCGAAGGCGGTTGAAGCGCTTGCCAAGCGCTTTCGGGATGCGGGATTTTCGGCATCGGATATCTACGTCGGGGGCCCGCGCCCGGACAAGATGAATATCGTTGTTCGCTTTCGCGGGCGTGGGAAAGGTGCCCCGGTTCTGTTCAACGCTCACTTGGATGTGGTCGAGGCGACCCGAGACACCTGGAGCGTGGAGCCGTTTCGACTGACTGAAAAAGACGGTTTTTTCTACGGGCGCGGCACCATCGACGTCAAGCAGGAAGTCGCGATCGTCACGGCCAACCTGATTCGGCTCAAGCAGGAGCATTTCGTTCCAGACCGGGATGTGATCGCTTTCTTCAACACCGATGAAGAGGCGGGGGGTGATGCAAACGGTGTCGAGTGGATGATCAAGGAACATCGTCCATTGATCGATGCCGGTCTTGTCATCAATCAAGATGCCGGCAAGGGTCAGGCGCTGCGGGGCGTGAGACTTTGGAGCGCAGTTCAGACGGCTGAAAAGGTCTATGCCACGTATGAGCTTTCTGCGACCGGGAGTGGGGGTCACAGTTCCTTGCCACCGCGGGACAATGCGATTGCGAAGGTTTCAGCGGCGGTCGCACGCCTCGATGGTTATCAGTTCCCGGTACGGTTTTCCGCGACGACACGTCGGTACTTGGAGGCGACCGCGTCGCATCTTGATGCAGCGCAAGCCACGGCGCTCCGTAAGCTGCTGGCAAATCCGGACGATGGCGCTGCACTGGATGCAATTCGTGATGTCCCCGTGTTGAATGCGCAGGTCCATTCCACCTGTCCCGCAACGCTCGTGCAGGGTGGGCAAAGCGAGAGTGCCTTGCCCATGAAGGCCAAGGCGACGCTGCAGTGCCGGTTGCTACCGGATGAAGAGCCGGCAGCGGTCTTGGCGACCTTGCGTCGTGTGGTGGCTGATCCTGCCGTTGAGATCACGGTCTCGTCTCCGCCGGCGCAAAGCCCGCCGGGAGTGCTCGACCCAGGCGTCATGAAGAAGATCGAGAAGGTGACCACGGGGATGTGGCCCGGCGTTGGCGTGGTTCCAGTGATGAGCTCGGGCGCGTCGGACAATGTGTTCTTCCGGTTGGGTGGTTTCCAGACGCTTGGGGTTTCGGGAACTTTTGTGGAGGAAACCGACTTGAGGGCGCACGGGCGAGATGAGCGCGTGGCGGTGACGGCGTTCTATGAGTCGCTAGAGTTCAGCTACCGGCTCATTCAGAGCTTGTCCTCCGCTCGGTGAGTGGAGCGTTCAGCGGACTCGAACGTACTCACCCGGCGCATCGGCGAGCGGCGGGAACCCGGCATGGGTCGAGCCGAGCGTTGGCGGAGCGACGCGTTTGCCGGAGCGTGAGCTGAGCCAAGCTTCCCATACGGGCCACCAAGATCCGGCTGCCGCCGGGGTGGCCGCCAACCAGTCGTCGGCGGTCGGTGCATTCGCGCCGGTGGGTATCGCGCTGACGCGGTGTTTGCGCTTCGGGTGCACGGGCCCGGAAATGATACCGGCATTGTGTCCACCGCTCGTGAGCAGGAAGTGGTAGTCGCTGGAGCGCACCAGAGATGCCAGCTTGAATACGCTCCTCCAGGGCGCGACGTGATCGGTTTCCGTGCCGACAGCAAATAGCGGCACGTCGATGTCGGAAAGGAGGATCGGCGCCTCCCGTACCGGAAAGCGCCCTTGGGCAAGCTCGTTGTCCAGATACAGGCGGTAAAGGTATTCGGTGTGCATGCGATAGGGCATGCGGGTGCCATCGGCGTTCCAAGCCATCAGATCGATCATTGGCTCTCGGGTGCCCTTCAGATACGTCTGCACCATCGGCGCCCAGATCAGATCGCGCGGTCTCAGCATCTGGAACGCGCCGGCCATCTGGCTGCTTTCCAGGACTCCCGACACTGCCATTTGCGACTCGAGCACCGACAACTGCTGAGGGTTGATGAACAAGGACAACTCGCCCGGTTCCGAGAAGTCGGTTTGTGCGGCGAGGAAGGTCAGGCTGGCCAGGGCGCGATTCTTGTCACGCGCGAGTGCGGCTGCGCCAATGGCCAGCAAGGTGCCCCCGATGCAGTAACCCGTGGCATGGATTCGTCGGTCGGGGAGGATATGGTTGATCGCGTCGATGGCAGCGTTGAGCCCCAGCTCGACATAGTCGTCCATGCCGTAGTCGCGATCCTCGATCCCCGGGTTCTTCCAGGAGATCATGAAAACCGTGTGCCCCTGATCGACGAGGAACTTGACGAACGAGTTCTTTGGACTCAAATCGAGAATGTAGTACTTCATGATCCACGCCGGCACGATCAGCACGGGTTCCGAGTAGACGTCGGGTGTCGTGGGCGAGTACTGGATCAATTCAATCAGGTCGTTTCTAAAGACGACCTTCCCCGGTGTCGTCGCGACCGTCGTACCGGGTTCGAAGGCTTCCGTGCCGGCAGCGGGTTTTTTGTCGAGCAGCCGCGCGATGTCCTCGATGACATATTTCGCGCCGCGTAACAGATTCTCACCGCCCTCGGCACGAGTGAGTTCGAGAAGTTCGGGGTTGGTCGCCAGAAAGTTGGTGGGTGACAGTGCTTCCAACCAACAACGAATCGTGAAGGCCATCAGCGCAGAGTGGGTGGCGTCTGCGTCACCCAGTGCCCCGGGTAGACTCGAGAGCCAGGCGCTATTGTTTTGGTAGGCCCGCGCATAGACGTTGAAGGGATACTGCTCCCAGGCAGGGCTCGCAAACCGAGGGTCAGTCACGCCTGGCTCTGCTTGGGGTGATATCGGTGACTCAACTGCGGCGGTCTGGGCGAACGACAGCGTGTCGGCGGCGCGGTGCCATGCGTCGGCCGTGAGTTTCCACTGGAGTTCGGGGGAGCCGGCGACCTGGGTGATCCATCGCGTCCACGCCTCGAGGTAAGGCGCGGGCGACAGGCCGCCCGTCAGGGCCGCCGAGGCCGCAGTGAAAGCTTGTTCGATGGATGCCGTTGAGGGGGCGTCGCGGCTCGGCGCGCGACTGGCCGGACGGATTGGGCTTGGCATCCGCTACTCCACGATCAATGGAAGTCCAGTATATTGATTTTTTTGCAGTGCAGCAATTGCAGCATTACGTGGCGTGGACGGTGTCTTTCAGGGCGATCGCCGGATCGGCAAGCCGCTCGGCATCACAGGTGGCCCGATTGGCGATCAGTGCCTTGGCAGCCATGTAATCCTTGCTGTTATTGACGCAGTCGATGGCCAGTAACTCCCCGTGCTTCAGGTAACAGCAGGAAAAACTGCGTTGCGCGGGGTCACCTCGCATGACGACTTGGTCGTAATCAAAATTAAGTCCCACAATCAATAACTTAATATCGTATTGGTCCGACCAGAACCAGGGCACTTTGTCGTGTGGAACGTGCCCGCCCAACAGATTTGCGGCCACCGTTTTTGATTGTTCGAAGGCGTTGTCGACGGATTCGAGGCGAATGCGTCGGCCATATCGGGCGCTCGGATGGCTGCAGCAATCGCCAGCCGCATAGATTCTAGGGTCGCTCGTGCGGCAATACTCATCCACGGCGATGCCGTTTTCGCAGGCGAGCCCGGCCGCGACAGCGAGACCAATGTTTGGCGTCACGCCGATGCCCACGATCACAAGATCCGCGGCGAAGGTTTCGCCGCTCATGGTGTGGACCACGCCAACTCGGCCAGGGTCGCTCGAGGCGGCCGTGAATCCACTGACGGTTGTGTTGGTGTGGATTCGCACGCCCTTGCCCCGGTGTTCGGCTGCGAAGAATGCCGACACCTCCGGCGCGACCACGCGGTTCATAATCCGGTCGGTCATCTCAAGGACATCCACTTCGCATCCCAGCGTTCGGCAGGTCGCGGCCACCTCAAGGCCAATGTACCCGCCGCCAACGATGACGACGCGCTGGCCCGCGGTCAGGGAGGCGCGGATACGATCGACATCCGCGATGGAGCGCAAGGTGTGTACCCCCGCCAGGTCGTGGCCTGGCACGAGCGCGTGCCGAGCCGCCGCGCCGGTGGCGAGGACGAGATAGTCGTAGTGGATCGTCTCGCCGTTCGACAGCATCACTTCGCGGGACTCCCGCCGCAGCGCGTCCGCATGAAGGCCTAGCCTGAGTTCGATGTGCGCGGTGTCGTAAAACGCGGGCGCCTTGAGCCAGAGCCGCTCCACCGGGAGTTCGCCGGCGAGGAACTTCTTCGACAAGGGTGGGCGCTGATACGCGGGGTGGGATTCCTCGCCAATGATCACCAGTTGACCCGAAAATCCGCCCCGTCGCAGGTGCTCCGCCGTCTGAATGGACGCTTGTCCGCCGCCGATCATCACGATGGTGTCGTTCATGGCACTCTCCAAGGCACCGAACCGTACGAGCGCCGGAATGTCCGGTCTGCGAAATCCACTTCGCGCCCTTGGGCGTTGAGTATAGCGCGCCCCGTGCACCTAAAAGGTGCTGCTGCCCCCCGCAGTATGCGTGCAAGCGGATGATTTATATGAAATCATCACATCGGCACGAAAACTGCATCGGCCAATGTAGTCTGCAGGTTTTCGCTAAAGTGCTACGGATCCGAAGAGGGGTGAGGATATGAAACTGGTAACCGCCATCATCAAGCCATTCAAGCTCGATGACGTACGTGCTGCATTGTCGGAAATCGGAATCTCGGGAATGACGGTCACCGAGGTCAAGGGGTTCGGGCGGCAGCGAGGCCATACCGAGCTGTATCGGGGTGCCGAGTATGTCGTCGACTTTGTGCCTAAGACTCGGGTCGAGGTGGCCGTCAAGAACGCGTTGCTCGATCAGGTGGTGGAAGCCATTGTCGGCGCTGCCCGTACGGGAAAAGTGGGTGATGGCAAGATCTTTGTCTCTGACATCGATCGCGTCATTCGAATCCGTACGGGTGAGTCCGACGAGCAGGCCCTTTAAGGTGTCGTTCGGTGGCGGTTGCCTGTGAGCGATGAGCTTCAGAGCGTCGTCGCGGGACTTCACCTTGCCAGTGCGAAGCGGCATATTTTTCTTTGCGTGGGTGATGCCAAATGTGCCCCGCGGGAGGAGTGCGAGCGCTCCTGGGACTACTTGAAAAAGAGACTGCGGGAACTACGACTGGTCGATGTCGACGGCGCAGTGTTACGTACCAAGGTCGGATGTCTCCGGATCTGTCGCGAGGGACCGGTGGCCGTGGTGTATCCGGAGGGCCTCTGGTATGGGCATTGCACGCCGGACAATCTCGAGACCATCATCCAACGGCATCTGATCGGTGGGGAGCCCGTCGCTCATCTGCAGATAGGGTACAGTCCACTCGACACCTGACTCGGTGGTGCGAGCGTCAGTGACCCTGATCGAGGTCACCTACTTTTTTTGGGGGAGACGGTCGATGACACGTGGAATCATCATTCGCGCCAATGGCGGCCCAGAGGTGCTCGAGTGGACTGATATCACGCTGCCGCGCTTGAAGCGCAACGAAGTGCGCGTGCGCCATAGTGCCGTCGGCGTGAACTACATTGATGTTTACGACCGCACGGGTTTGTACCCGCGCGCGCTACCGCTGACGCTCGGCCGCGAGGCTGCAGGCGTGGTCGAGGAAGTGGGTAGTGCGGTCAAGTCATTCGCGGTTGGTGAGCGAGTCGCCTACGTGTTGGGGAGTCCCGGCTCCTATGCGGAGGCTCGCAATGTGCCGGCCGATCGGCTGGTGAAGCTTCCCGACTCGATTTCCGACCAGCAAGCAGCGGCCATGATGCTCAAGGGACTGACGGCACAATATCTGTTGCGCCGCACGTATCGGGTGCGCAAAGGTGATTCGGTCGTCGTGCATGCGGCTGCTGGTGGTGTCGGTCTGCTGCTTTGCCAATGGGCGAGAGCGCTCGGCGCCCATGTGATCGGCATCGTCAGCACCGATGCTAAGGCATCACTGGCACACTCGCATGGCGCGCATGATGTGATCGTTACCGAACGCCAGGATATCGTCACGAGCGTACGCGAGCTAACGCGTGGCAAGGGCGCCGCTGTGGTCTACGATGCAGTGGGCAAGGACACCTTCTACGCCTCCCTCGACTGCTTGCGTCCGCTCGGCATGATGGTCAGCTATGGGAATGCATCGGGTCCGGTCGGCCCATTCACGGCGCTGGACCTCGGTAAGCGCGGTTCGTTGTTCGTGACCCGTCCTAGTCTTTTCGACTATGTCGCCACCCGTGCCGATCTGCGACGTAGCGCTGCCGAGTTGTTTGCTGCGGTTAGTCAGGGAACCCTATTGATCGTGATCGGACAGACCTATCCGCTCGCCAGAGCAGCCGATGCACATCGGGATCTCGAGTCTCGTCGCACCACCGGTCAGACGGTATTGACTATGTGAAACGCGCGGCCGTTGCCTTGAGCGGGTTGGTGATCGGCGGTGCGCTGCTCGCGCCGATCAGCGGGTTGGCGGATGCCGACACCTCGCAAACGGTCGAAGCGCTCGAGATAGACTTATTCGATGTTCCTTCCGTAGAGACGCTCGAGGCGCGAGGCGCGCTCATCGGGGCGATCGATATACGGGTGTTGAACATATTCAACCCGAACGATCCGCGTGAGAATTCAGGGTTTTATCGTCTGGCGGATGAGCTTCACGTCAAGACGCGAGAGAGTGCGGTCCGGCATCAATTGCTGTTTCGCGCCGGGGATCGGATTCGCCGACAACGGCTTTCGGAAACCGAGCGGTTGCTCAGGTCGCGCAGTTACTTCACCAATGCCACCGTACGTGTGACTCATTACGATGAAGTCACCAATGTGGCGTCGTTGACGGTAACGGTGCACGACGTCTGGACGTTGGATCCTGAACTTTCCGTAGCGCGCTCCGGTGGGCGTAGCACCGCGACTGGCGGGCTCGTCGACCAGAATTTCCTTGGAACCGGTTCTGCGCTCGCTTTGACGCACACGCGGGATCTCGATCGTAGTTCCACAATGCTGTCCTATGCCGACAACAATCTCGCCGGCAGCTGGTGGCGCTTGTCGGCGGCGGATGCCAACAATAGCGACGGTGGCGTTCGGCTCTTCGATCTTGAGCGACCGTTCTACTCGCTGGATAGTCGTGACGCCGTCGGCGTTAGCGTCAGTGATTCGGTGAGCCGGGTCGCCCGTTATTCGTCAGGCGTGATTCGGGATCAGATCGACGAACACCATATCCTCAATCAGGTGTACTACGGCTGGTCAGGTGGGCTGGTCAATGGCGAGGTGTCGCGATGGTTGGTTGGGGTGCGTGCTGACATCGCCCGTTTTGGTGCGCAGCCTGGGAGCGTTCCGCTCGCGCCGCTCGGCCAAGATCGTCAGTTGGTGTATCCATGGATGGGTTGGTCTTGGATCGAGGACCGCTATGAGACAGCAACCAATGTCGATTTGATCGGTCGCACCGAAGATCTGAACTTCGGTCGTACTGCTTACCTCGAGGTCGGTTACTCATCGCCGTCCATGGGAGGTGCGGGTCATGCCATGCCGTTTCAATTGAGCCTTCAGGATGCGTGGCATCTGCCGGCATCGCAGTTGGTATTTGGAACGATGTCGGTGGTTGGTCGGATCCAGGACGGATCGACGAGAAACCTTACTGCGACGGTGTCCGGCCGATATTTTTATCGGCCGTCGGACTGGGACGTCGTGTATGTCGGCCTGACCGGTATCGCCACTGACCGCCTAGATGTTGATCAACAGCTGTTGCTCGGTGGCGACAACGGATTGCGCGGATACCCCGTTCGTTTCCAGAGCGGTCATGGGAGTGTGTTGTTGACGGTCGAGCGCCGTGCATATACCCCATGGTTTCCGTTGCGCCTGGTGCGTGTCGGTTTCGCGGTGTTCGCCGATGCCGGTCGTACCTTCGGACGCGACGAGTTTGGTGCGGCTCCCGTGGGCGTGCTCAAGGACATTGGGCTCGGCGTACGGCTCGGAAACAACCGATCCGGACTGGGTAACGTGCTGCATATCGATCTGACCCATGCATTGGTTGCCCAGCCTGGCGTGGGTGGGCTTCAGCTGTCGATGAGCACGCAGCAGAAGTTCTGACGGGCCTTCGTGCCCTCATCGACGGCTAGATTGCAAGTATGCCGCTACGCACGATCGAGCTGATGACGCCAAGGTTCTTGACCGTGTCGAGGAAAATGGCGATCTGTATTTCATCGCCCGTGATTTCCGCCACCAGTTGCGAGGGTTTTCGAGAGAGGATACGGCCGCCAGCGGTCGCGACGGCCTCGCTGGCCGCGTCAGTGTCGTCGGCCGGTAACTCGATCGTCACCAGCACGAGTTCCCGCTCGCAGTGTTCGCCTCGCGTCAAGTCAATCACCTCGACCACGTCGATCAGCTTTCTCACCTGACTGACGAGTTGGCCGATCATCGCATCGTCACCCGTCGTAACGAGGGTCACACGGGACAGTTCGGGGTCGAGTGTGGGTGCAACGGCCAAGGACTCAATGTTGTAGCCACGCGTGGAGAACAGATTCGCCACCCGGCTCAGGGAGCCAGCCTCATTTTGGAGGAACATCGCAATAATATGGCGCATCGGGTAACCGGAAATCTCTGGGGTCGGACGGTCAGCATACCGTGGTTCATTTTCCGGTGCATAGACGCCGTGACGCCTGATTGCTACTCTCCGGTGGAATTAGCCGTTGAAAGACAGATATCCGCATGACGAACGCAAGCCCCACGACCACCCATCCCCGCGCCGGCGAACGCTTGACAGGCGCTGAAATGATTGTCCAGATCCTCGCCGATGAGGGGGTGGAGGTGCTGTTCGGGTATTCCGGCGGTGCGATTTTGCCGACCTACGACGCTGTATTCGTCCATAACCTGGACGCGTCCAAGCGTCAGATACCGCTGATCGTGCCGGCCAACGAGCAGGGTGCGGGCTTCATGGCGGCCGGGTACGCCAGAGCGAGCGGTCGGGTCGGGGTGTGCATCGTGACCTCCGGCCCCGGAGCGACGAACACCGTCACGCCGATTCGTGATTCGATGGCGGATTCGATCCCGATGGTGGTGATTTGCGGGCAGGTGCCCACTGGCGCGATTGGGTCGGATGCCTTTCAGGAAGCCCCTGTATCCGCGATCATGGGCGCAGTCGCCAAGCACGTTTTTCTAGTCACTGACCCCGAGAAGCTCGAGGCCACGGTTCGTACGGCGTTCGAGATCGCCCGTACCGGTCGGCCGGGTCCGGTGGTCCTCGATATTCCAAAGGACGTGCAGAACTGGTCCGGGGTGTTCCATGGCGACGACCGTTTGTCGTTGCCCGGCTATCGAGCTCGTCTACGGGCAGTCGAGGCCAATCGGCTCTCCGAGGCGCATGTCGCTCGTCTGTTCACCATGCTCGGCGAAAGCAAGCGACCCCTGATCTATGCCGGCGGAGGCGTTGTTGCTGGCGAGGCCGCGATGGCTTTGCGGAAGTTCGCGGACACGTTTCAAATTCCAGTGGTCACGACATTGATGGGTCTGGGCGCCGTGGATACGACCCAGCCGCGTTCGATGTCGATGCTCGGTATGCATGGCGCGGCGTTTGCGAATTACGCGCTTGACGATTGCGACTTCCTGATGGCCGTGGGTGCGCGGTTCGATGATCGAGTCGCTGCCGTCCCGAAGAAGTTCGCCGAGGGTGCGCGCCACATTGCGCATCTCGACATCGATGTCTCTGAGATCGACAAGGTGAAGCGCGTGGACTGGAGCCACGTCGGCGTGATGAACGATGCGCTCGAGGCATTGACGAGTTACGGCGAACGCCACCAATTTTATCGCGACTGGTCGGCGTGGCACGCGCACTGTTTGGAACTCAAGCATAAACATGCCATGAACTACGATCGTGGCAGTGCATTGATTCAGCCTTATTACGTGATTGAGGAAATCAATCGCTTGACGGGGGGTGAGGCGATCATTGCGACCGGCGTAGGCCAGCATCAAATGTGGGCTGCGCAGTACTTCGATTTCAAGCAACCTCGTCTTTGGCTCACTTCGGGAAGCATGGGAACGATGGGCTTCGGGTTGCCTGCAGCGATAGGGGCGCAGTTTGCGAACCCAAATCGGCTGGTGATCGACATCGACGGTGACGCCAGCATTCGGATGAACCTTGGGGAGCTGGAGACCGTCACAACCTACGAGTTGCCGATCAAGGTTGTGGTGCTGAATAATTTCGGTGATGGCATGGTGAAGCAGTGGCAGAAGCTGTTCTTTAAGGGTCGTCTGTCGGCGAGCGACAAGTCGCTGCACAAGAAGGATTTTGTCAAAGCCGCACAGGCAGACGGCTTCCCGTGGGTGCGCCGGCTGGATCGAAAAGAAGACGTGACTCGCGTCATTGCGGACTTCATCGCGTTCAAGGGCCCCGCATTCCTGGAAGTGCTCATCGACCCGGATGCGGGTGTCTACCCTATGGTGGGTCCGGGCCAAACGTATAAAGAGATGATCACCGGAGAGTGGATCGTTTCGCGTGGCGATGGATCTCCGGTGGAGGCGCCCTCTACCACGGGGATGTTCTGACGCTGTCGACGCCAACGGCACAACCGCCGTCAAAAACCGACGCACTACGTTACTTGGTGCGGTTCGGTTGCGTGTCGTTCGGTGGTCCTGCTGGCCAGATCGCCCAGCTTCATAGAGATCTGGTTCACGAGCGTCGTTGGATCTCCGAAGCCGAGTTTCAGCAGGCCCTCAATGTGTGCATGTTGTTGCCCGGGCCCGAGGCGCTTCAGCTGGTGATTTACCTGGGCACTCGTTGGCTCGGGACTTTTGGCGGCGTATGGGCCGGACTTTGTTTTCTGATCCCGGGCACGCTACTGATGTTGCTGCTTGCGTGGGTCTATGTGACCTATGGCGAGATTGCGCCGATCGCTGCCGCGCTTCGGGGGCTACAGGCCGTGGTGATCGCTCTGGTGGCGCAAGCTGTCTGGCGTCTGGCCAGTCGTCGTTTGGTCAGTGCATCGCGGCAACTGATCGCGTGCGCTGCGCTGTTGGCGCTAACGGCGCTGCATCTCGCGTTTCCGTGGATCATCTTGCTCGCGGCTGCGGTCGGCTTCTTGTGCTATCGCGATGCTCGTGTCACACCGCGAGCCGCAGACCTTGCGCCTGCACCGCGATTTCCCTGGGTTCCCATCTTGGCCGGTCTCGCCGCTTGGTGCTTGCCATTACTCGTGCTCCGGGTGATCGGTGGCCGCGAATTTTCCGATCGCTTGTATATGTTTTTCACCAAGGTGGCGATACTCGGGTTCGGTGGCGCCTATGCGCTATTAACCTGGGTCAACGACGCGCTGGTCGCTCAGTTGGCTTGGTTGACGCCGCCTGATCTGGTCGCTGGCGTGGCACTTGCCGAGACGACCCCGGGCCCGCTCACGTTGGTGTTGCCTTTTTATGGATTCGTCGCGGGGTTCAGGCATGCGTCCGTCGATGGCGCAGTAATGATGGGTATCGTGCACGCCTTGCTCGCGGGCTGGGCGACGTTCCTGCCGTCGTTCGTGATGGTGATCGCGGGTGCGCGATATTTCGAACGGTGGTCCCGCTTGCCTTCTCTTGCTGCGGCCCTGGAGGGTGTGACGGCCGCGGTCGTCGGTGTGATGGCGAGTTTCGGCCTTTCGATCGGCTTCTTGCTTTTATGGATGCCTCAGCAACACCGTCCCGACGTCATGCTCTGCGGATTGACGGTGCTGTCGCTGTGGGCGCTCACGCGCACGCGGATCAACCTTCTTTGGGTGCTCGCGACGGCTGCCATGGTCTCGGGAGTGGCGACTTTTTTGCGCTAAGCTGCCGCCAAGTCAAGGATTGGGGTTGCCTAAGAGCTCCTCGAATTTCTTGATAAAGACGCTCGCCGGCTGTGCGCCCATGATCAGTGTGCCTTCGAATTCGGCGCCAGCCGGGTGCGCAACGATGAAGCCTGGCGTGCCATCAATGCCGAGCCGAGACGCTTCCTGGAGGTCATCGTCAATCGACTTCGTGATGGCCGGATCTTTGATGCAGGCATCGAACGCTTTTCCGTCGACGCCGGCTGCGAGTGCCGCATCACGTGCGCCGGCGGCGGTAATGGTGTCTGCCATGAAAAGGCCTTCAAATACCGGCCAGAATTTTCCCTGCGAGCCGGCGCAGCGGGTGGCGATGGCTGCTGGCAGCGCCTGTTCATGAAAGCTGAGTGGTAGATCCCTCACTACGTAACGCACTTTACCGGTATCGATGTACTTTCTCTTGATCTCCGGGAAACTCGTTTGATGGAACTTCTTGCAGAAGGGACACTGGTAATCGGCGAACTCGACGAGCGTGATGGGCGCTGACGGCGAGCCAATGCCGTACGTGCCGGCATCTTTAAACCGGACGGGCCCTGTTGGGTCGCCATGCTGCTTCGCATCCAATGCCGACAGGGCGGTTCGGATTTCCTTGAGCTGCGCGAGAATTTCGACACCCTGAGCGGACGTAAGCGCAGGCTGGGTAGATTGGGTCACGCAGCCTGCCAGAAGTATTGGCGAGATCAGCAGTATCGTCAGCAAGCGCTTCATTGACGGAGCTCCCGCAAGCTTTCCTAGGTTTTTGAATGCTTCGGAGACTAGCACAATGGTTCCCGTCAAAAGATGCAATCAAGCCGTACAATAGGCATCGTTACCTTACAGCACGGAGCTGATGACGTGAAATACCTGCATACCATGGTGCGCGTAACCAATCTCGAGGCCTCTCTGGATTTTTACTGCAACAAGCTTGGTCTCATGTTGATCGGTAGAAAAGACTACGACGCGGGGCGATTTACCTTGGTGTTTCTGGGTGCTCCCGGAAATCCGGAGTCGCAGATCGAGTTGACCTACAACTGGGATCCCGAGCCCTACACGATGGGGCGAGCGTTCGGGCACCTGGCCTATGAGGTTGATGACATCTATGCGATCTGTGAGCGACTTCAGGCATCCGGCGTCACGATCAATCGGCCGCCGCGCGATGGCCGCATGGCCTTCGTTCGTTCACCGGATCTGGTCTCCATCGAGTTGCTGCAGCGCGGTGAGGCCAAGGCGCCCGCCGAGCCATGGAAGTCGATGGCAAATGTCGGGGAATGGTAGTCATCGAAAATTGGTAGTCGGCCGCATGCGTCATCATTTCTGGCTGGGCTTCTTCGGCTGTCTCGTGCTCACGATGCCGAAGCCTGCGGACGCCTGGGGCGCCGAGGGGCATCGGCTGGTCGCTCGTATCGCCGAGCAGGCGCTCGATCAGCAAGCGCGTGACCGACTGCATTCCTTGCTCGGGTCAGAATCCCTCGCCGATGCGAGCGTTTGGCTGGATCAGGAGAAGCAAAGACTACGGCACGACTGGCCGGGCTCGGAGCGGTGGCACTATGATGACTGGCCGGTCTGTGAGACCGCGCCGCACCCAGAGCGCTACTGCCGGCAAGGCCAATGCGCCTCCGAGGCCTACACACGCGCATTGAGGGTCCTTGCCAATCGCGCGGCTCCCCGACAGGATCGTCTCGAGGCGCTTCGGGTCGTTGTCCACGTGCTCGAGGATATACATCAGCCCTTGCACGCAGCAGATCATGGCGATCGTGGGGGTAACCAGATCGAGGTGCTGTTCGGACATCGCCGTCGGCCGATCAGTTTGCACTCACTCTGGGATGGAGAATTGGTGCGGCGTGCCGTGACGGGGATCGGTGAGAATGACTTCGTGTCATCGGCTATGAGATCTGAAGAAGCGCGGCGCAAGATCGACCTTGGCGATCTTGCGACTTGGATGGCGGAGTCGCACCGGCTCGCCAGAGACTACGCCTATGGCCGTCTTCCGGGCTTTGAATGCGATCGTGCATCGCCGGCGCGGGTCACATTGTCCGACAGCTACGTTGACGGCGCGACGATCATTGTGCGTGACCGTCTAGTGTTGGCCGGGAATCGCCTGGCGGTCGTGCTTGCCGCCGCTTTGTAGCGACGTCTTTCCTGTCGGCGGCGCCAGTAACAGCGCCGGATCGACCCAGACTCGGTTCAGCATCACGGCAAAGTGGAGATGCGATCCGGTCGCTCGTCCCGTGGCGCCGGCAGTGCCCAGCAACTGACCCTGGTCGAGCTTCTCGCCGACGCTGACTGAAATACCGCTCAGATGGCAGTACAACGTGAGCAGGCCATGCCCGTGATCCATGATCACGGTGTTGCCGTTGAAGAAATAATCACCAGTGGCGAGGACCGTACCGGCGGCAGCGCTTCGAACCGGTTCCCCGACTCGCGCCGCGAGATCCATGCCAGTGTGCGGATTGCGCGCCTGTCCGTTGAATAGCCGTCGGGAGCCGAACGAGTCCGATCGTCGGCCTGGTACGGGGGCTGCCAATCTCAGGGTGGCCGGCTCATTTGGACTGAAGGTGGACCAGAGTGCCTCGAGCGTATCGTGCTCTCGCTGATAGCGGTCGAGGTCAGCGGGTGACAGGTCGACGTGTTTTGGTGCCACCTTGAGCGCTTGTACCGGATAGTGCTTGTCACGAATCTGGTAACGGAGGTCGCCAGTGGCCTGATGGGCTCCCGTGACCGAAAGATGGGCCTCGCCGATCGGTGCGTCCAATGGGATGCCAACGACGGCATACCAGTGACCTCGGGCCCGCTGGATCAGGATCCGACTCGTGGCGTTGCGCACCTCGGGTGCGGAAGAGGTATCGGCGCCAAGATCAATGACGGCGATGCCTCCGGGAACGGCTGCTGAGGGCAGTATTTCCTGGCCTCGAACGGCAAAGCTCGCGATGAGCCCGATCAATATACTCAGCCCACGTGTCATCGCGGCTGACCGTGCCAGGTGGTGTCGCGCTCGTCGCATCCAACGAGTCTCGCACAAACCCTGATTCCGCGTGGCGTCACCTGTTTGCGGGCTGCTCATCGCGTGCTTTAATGTCGTATCGCTATTGAGGTAAATCCGATGACGCAGTCCAGCAGATCAGGTCAGCAGGTCTCGGGAGAGTTCTGCGTGACGCTTACGCCAGAGCAACAGCGGGTCCTCAGGGAGCATGGGACAGAGCCTCCGCGCTCCAGCCCTCTCGACAAAGAGTATCGCGCCGGAACCTACTCTTGTGTCGGCTGCGGGACGGTACTTTTCGAGTCATCGACCAAGTTCAACAGTGGCACCGGCTGGCCAAGTTTTTTCTCCCCGCTCGACGGCGCAATCGCCACGGTCTTGGACGAAAGCCACGGCATGCGGCGCACCGAAGTCCTGTGCGCCCACTGTCGCGGACATCTCGGGCACGTCTTCGAGGATGGTCCTGCACCGACCGGTCTTCGCTATTGCATCAATGGCGTTGTGCTGCGCTTCGAGCCGGAGGTGGGTTGATGCTGCGCGAGTCGATCGCCCGATGAACCTCAGGCGCGCCTACTTCGAATGCCGATATGGGCAGATTCACGTCCGTACGGCGTTTCCATCGACCGGTGGCTTTGACGAGCGTACGCCCCTGATCTGCCTTCACGAACTGGGGCGCTCGAGTGGCACGTTCGAGGGCTTGTTGCCGCACATCGCCACCGATCGCTCGGTCTATGCCTGCGACCTGCCGGGCTTCGGTGCGTCGGACTCGTCCGCGGGAGCGCTAGGGGTGAGCGATCATGCAGCGGCGGTCGCCGACTTTTTGGGTGGTCTGCGCCTGCGAACTGTCGATGTCCTCGGCGTCGGGTTGGGTGCCGCAGTTGCCCTGGAACTCGCGATTCTACTGGACTCGAAAATACGCAAATTGGTCTTGGTGCATGCGCCGTTTTCGTCTCGCGACCTGTCGCCGGTGTCGCCGGTGCCACCGGCGGCGAACGGCTCATATCTGATCGACTTGTGGACGCAAATCCGTGGGCGTCGCGGCGCGTCCGAGCCGATCGAGGCGCTGGCGGGCGCCCTCCCTGATGAGCTGCGAAGCCTTGCCGCCACGGCCGAGGGGATCGAGGCGTTGCGGTGCTGGCCGGGTATCGAGCGTTTGAAGATGCTGAAGCAACCCAGTCTTTTGCTCCAGTCCGAGGGCGGGGCTGCCGATGCCGTAGCGGCCGTGCTAGCGCCGAACATGACCTTGGACCGACATCTCCCCCCCGGCGACGGCTTGTCGGCGGTCTCGCCCGAGACGCTGGGGGCGTTGTTACGGTCGTTTCTCGACCGCTGAGCCGGCGGCGTCGGCCGGTCGTGAGAGAGATGCCGTGCTAGGCGTCGAGTCGGCTTGCGGGCGCCGACGGTTTACCCGCAAGATCACGTTATGAAGTCCAAATATCTAGAACGTATCCTGAAGGCTCAGGTGTACGACGTGGCGATCGAATCGCCACTGGAGCCGGCACGCCGGTTGTCTCGGCGCATGCAAAATCAGGTGTTCTTCAAGCGTGAAGACCTGCAGCCCGTGTTTTCGTTCAAGTTGCGCGGTGCCTACAACAAAATCGCGCATTTGTCGGACGCCGATGCTGCGAAAGGAGTGATTTGCGCCTCTGCCGGGAATCATGCGCAGGGCGTTGCCTTGGCCGCTCGTCGGCGGGGCATCAATGCCTTCGTCGTGATGCCGAAGACGACGCCGCCAATCAAGGTCGAGGCGGTCCGCGATCTCGGTGCGATGATCGAGTTGGTCGGCGATGATTTCGACGCGGCCTATGCCCATGCCACGCGCTATGCGACTGAACATGGGCTTGTGTTCGTGCATCCGTTCGATGATCCCGAGGTCATTGCAGGCCAAGGTACGATCGCGATGGAGATTTTACGGCAGCATCAGGAGCCGATTGATGCGATTTTCGTTCCGATCGGTGGCGGTGGCTTGATCGCCGGCATTGCCTGTTATGTGAAGGCCGTGAGTCCGTCGACGCGCATTATCGGCGTGGAGCCCGTGGATGCTGCGAGTATGCATGACTCGCTCGTGGCCGGTGAACGAGTGACGTTGGATCGTGTGGGCATCTTTGCGGACGGTGTGGCGGTCAAGCGTGTCGGTGCCGAGACATTCGAGCTTGCGCGCCGCTATGTCGATGAAGTGTTGTTGGTCAGTACCGACGAGACGTGCGCTGCGATTCAGGACATCTTCGAGGACACGCGCTCCATCGTTGAGCCGGCTGGAGCGCTTGCCGTTGCCGGCCTCAAGAAGTGGGTGAGTCGCGAAAAAGCATCCGGCATGACGCTGGTGACTTTGAACTGCGGCGCCAATATGAACTTCGACCGGCTTCGTCATGTTGCCGAGCGCGCCGACCTAGGCCAACGACGCGAGGCGCTCTTCGCAGTACGGATTCCCGAGGTGGCGGGCAGCTTTCGTCGATTCTGCGAGACGCTCGGCCAACGTAGCGTGACTGAGTTCAACTACCGCTACGTGGAGCGGACACATGCGCAGATATTCGTCGGTGTCGCGTTGTCGGGTGGTGCGGAAGAGCGGGCGCGCGTTCAGGCGGAGATTACCGCCGCAGGATTTTCCGTGGTCGACATGACCGACAACGAAGTGGCCAAGCTGCATGTGCGGTACATGGTGGGTGGTTCCGCCGCTACGCTCGCCGACGAGCGGCTATTTCGCTTTGAGTTTCCCGAACGGCCCGGTGCTCTGCTGAGGTTCCTCACCGCCGTTGGTGATCGCTGGAACATCAGTTTGTTCCACTACCGAAACCACGGTTCCGATTACGGACGTGTCCTGGCCGGTATCCAGGTGCCCATCGACAGTAGCGACGCTTTTTCACAGCATCTGACCGAGCTCGGTTTCAACTACACCGAGGAGACGGCTAATCCGGCGTACCGGTTGTTTCTCGCCGGTGGCGTGTGACGCGTGTGTCCCGACTCATGAGGGTCGCTATGGATCGCCGCTCATGGAGTCTCAGGTGAGTTACCGGCCGAGGCGTGTCGCGCGTCATGAAATGGTGTCCGTGCGTGGCATCGAGACTCATCTGACTTGGTGGGGCGAAGCGGGTGTCCCCGCGATGGTTTTTTTGCATGGCTGGGCCGACACCGGCGATACCTTCCAGTTTGTCGTCGACAACATGAGCTTTGCCGGGTGCGTTGTCGCGCCGGACTGGCGAGGCTTTGGGCGAAGCCAGTGGCTTCAGTCACCGTACTGGTTCCCGGACTACCTTGCGGACCTTGATGCGTTGCTGCAGCGACTTTCGCCAGATAGGCCGGTGACGCTGGTCGGCCACAGTATGGGAGGCAATATTGCCGGCATCTATGCGGGTGTTCGGCCGGAGCGCGTCGCCAAACTGGTATTGCTCGAAGGCATCGGATTGCCGCCGACGGTGCCGGAGCAGGCCCCGGGTCGATATCGACGCTGGTTGGAAGGCCTGATGGACCCGCCGCGATTTTCGAATTTCTCATCGATCGCCGAATTCGCCGAGGTGCTGAAGCGCAGGAACCCACGACTTGCCGCCGAGCAAGCGATGTTCATCGCGACGGCATGGTCGCGCCAACAAGCGGACGGGCGTTTCACGGTGAACGCTGACCCTCTGCACAAGCTCGTCAATCCGGTCTTGTATCGACGTGAGGAGGTTGAGGCGTGTTGGCGGGAGATTGCCGCGCCCGTCTTGTGCGTCTTGGGTGCGGCTTCGGACTTTCGAATCGCTGCCGGCGAGGCCGGAACCGAGGCGTACTACGCAGAAAAATTCAAACACTTTCAATGCGTGATGGTGGCTGATGCCGGCCACATGATGCATCACGATCAACCCGAGGAAGTGGCGCGCCTGATCGAGGCGTTCCTGGACGATTGATGGTGTGCGCTTTTCGGTAAACGCTCGCAACGACAGTGAGTCCGTGCCCGTATAATGTCCGATCATCTGCTCGGATCCAACTAGCTTCATGTCTCTGGTGACCTCATCTGGTTCAAGTTCCCTAAAGGACGTGTTGTCCAACACGGCGTTCACGCGCTTTCTTGCGGGGCGCTTTACCGGCTCCCTCGCGGTACAGATGCAGACGGTGGCAGTCGGCCTGCAGGTCTATGAGTTGACCCGCAATCCCCTTGATCTTGGCCTCGTGGGATTGTCGCAGTTCATACCTTTTCTGATCTTCGTGTTGCCAGCGGGCCAGTTGGCGGATCGCTGGAATCGAAAACACATTCTGCTCGGCTGCTATGTCGTGCAGTGCCTGTGTGCGCTCGCGCTGTTGTTGGTCACGGTTTCCGGCGTCAGCGCCGTGTGGCCTACCTTTCTGGTGATGGCCTGCTTTGGTACCGCACGTGCCTGCTTCATGCCGGCGAGTCAGGCGCTGACTCCAAATCTGGTGCCCCGAACGCTTTTCCGGAACGCGATCGCCGTGAACTCGGCCACCTGGCAGATCGCGACGATATCCGGACCGGCGATTGGTGGCGCGGTTTATGCTTTGGCCGGACCGGCAGCCGTTTATGGTGTCGCGGCGATCCTATTGCTCGTTGGCATCCTGTCGCTGTTCGGTATGCGCGCGCCCCCGCAAATCGCCGCCGTGGGTGAGGCCAGCTGGCGTTCCCTCATGGAAGGCGCCAAGTTCGTCTGGCGTCGACCTATACTGCTCGGCGCGACGTCGCTTGATCTTTTTGCCGTGCTGTTTGGTGGCGCGACCGCGCTGTTGCCAGCCTACGCCACCGATATTCTGCAGGTCGGGCCGCAGGGCCTCGGGTGGCTTCGGGCCGCTCCGGGTGTGGGCGCGGGCCTCATGGCTGCCGTCCTGGCGCTTCGACCCATCGGCCGTCATGTCGGCGCCACCCTGTTCTCCGCGATCGCGATGTTCGGGTGCGCAACCGTGGCGTTCGCCATATCCCGCAGTGTGTGGGCGTCGCTCGGCGCACTGGTGCTTCTGGGGGCTGCCGACATGATCAGCGTGTTTGTCCGTCAGTTACTCGTTCAGCTCGACACACCCGACGACATGCGTGGTCGCGTTGGCGCGATCAACTCGATGTTTATCGGTGCCTCGAACGAACTGGGAGAGTTCGAGTCGGGTCTCACTGCCGCGTGGTGGGGCGTGGTGCCCTCGGTCATCATCGGCGGTCTTGCAACCATCGCCATTGCGGGCATCTGGTCGCGCGTGTTTCCGGCCTTGCGCCGCATGGATCGCTTTCCGGCGCCCACCGGAGCGAATCTCCCGCGTTAGGTCGGGTTTTCCAAGCTGAATGACGTCGTGGTGTCGTCGTAGGCGAACACTTCCGCATAGCGCGCCCAACTGATGATTGCCCGTAGCGTCTCCTCGGCCGCTTGTGGAGACATGTGATCCTCAAGCTCATCCAGAAACCGACTTTTGGGAGCCGAATGAGTGGTGCGCTCATCGAGCACGCGCTTGATATGGGCGGCCAGCGGCACATGCTGCAACAGCAGACGCGCAAACAAGCGCTTGCGTTCATCCACCGCGGAGTCCGCGAACGTCATGCCCTCCTGAGTGAGTCTAAGGTCGCCGCCTTCGATATCGGCGAGTCGCATCATTTGCAGGGTTTCGGATACTGGAAATAGCTCATCGATTTCGAGCGACAGTTCGGAGGCGATTTCCGGAAGATCAGCCTTACCTAGGAAAGGCGCTGCCGCCACCGTCTCGATCAGGCCGGCGATCAGGTTTGATGAGACGTGGCTCAGGATGGTGTCAATGCCTGCGCCAAGCGTCCGCTCGAAGCGGTGGGCGCTGCGGCCTGGTTTGGCGGTCATCTCGACGTAGATGCGCTCGACCAACGCTGCAAAGGAAGCGTCTTGACGGTTGCGTGGCCGCGGAATGGTGACATCGATGCTGGTGACAATGCGTCCCGGGTTGGTCGAGAACACCAGGATGCGGTCACACATCTGAACCGCTTCCTCAATATTGTGCGTGACCAGTACAACGCCCTGAATGGGCATCTTGCCATCTGACCACAGGTCGAGAAAATCGGTCCTCAACGTTTCCGCGGTCAGGACATCGAGTGCGGAAAACGGCTCATCCATCAACAGGATATTCGGGTGCACCACCAGTGCGCGGGCAAAGCCGACGCGTTGGCGCATGCCGCCGGACAGTTCGCGTGGGTAAGCCGACTCGAAGCCATCGAGACCGATCAGGTCGATCGCGGCGAGTGAGCGACGTCGGATCTCGTCTCTAGGCAATTCGAGTGCCTCGAGACCCAGGGTCACGTTCTCGTAAACGGTGAGCCATGGGAAGAGCGCGAAGCTCTGGAACACCATCGCGATGCCTTCAGCGGGTCCATCGACCGGTGTCCCGAGATAACGCACCGCACCTGACGTTGGTGCGGCAAGCCCTGCAATCAGGCGAAGTAGCGTGGATTTCCCAGAGCCGGAGCGGCCAAGCAAGCCGACGATCTCCCCGGGACGGAGCGTGAGACTGACATCATCGAGTACCAGCAGTTCATTGCCGTCACCTCTTGGGAAGGTCTGACGGATGTTCCGTATCTCGAGCAATTGATGGGCTGTCGGAGCCGAATGCGTCTGTTCTGTCATGAGATCACGCCAGCCGGAACTTGCGTTCCGCGTAGTAGTACAGGGGCCGCCAAAGCAGTCGATTGATGAGGAGTACGTAGAGGCTCATCGTCACCACGCCGAGGACGATGCGGTGGAAGTCACCCGCAGTGGTCGCATCGGTGATGTAGGCGCCGAGGCCGGTGGCTTCGACATGTTCTTCACCCCAGTTTGCGACTTCGGCTGCAATGCTCGCGTTCCAGGAACCGCCGGAAGCGGTCAGCGCTCCGGTGACGTAGTAAGGAAATACGGCGGGCAGCGCGATGCGTCGCCACCACAGCCAGCCGCGCACCCGAAGGTTGCTCGCCACTGCGCGCATTTCACCAGGGATCGCTGACGCTCCGGCAATGACGTTGAACAGGATGTACCACTGCGTGCCGAGGATCATCAGCGGACTCAGCCAGACGTTGGCGTTCAGCTTCCACGTGACGATGCACATGACGGCGACCGGAAACAGCAGGTTGGTCGGGAAGGCCGCCATAAACTGTGCGATGGGCTGAACCACTCGTGCAACACCGGGACGTAGCCCGACGTAGACGCCGATCGGAACCCAAAGGATGCTTGCCAGAGCGATCAGCACGAAGACGCGGATCATCGTGACCGCGCCCTGCGCGAAGGTGCTGCCGATGTCGGCCCAGCTGAGCTCAGGAGCGAGAAACGCGGCGGTCTTCCAGACCGAGATCGCGACCAGTGCAGCCACCGCGACGACAGCGACGATATCGATGCGGTGGCTGTGCGCGCGAGTTTCGAAACGCAGGGGCGTGGGGGCGGCCTTGACGATCGCTGCCGTGTTGGCCCAGCCGCGACGCAGGCGCCGACGCCAGCCATCCACAAAGGCCGATCGGGTCAGCACCTTGAATACCCAGGAGCTCGGGGGCGGTGCGGTGATCTCCTGCTCGAAGCGGAATCGGTCTGCCCAAGCCACCAGAGGCCTGAAGAACAGTTGGTCGTACAGGAGGATGACGGTGAACATGGCCACGATCGCGTAGCCGACAGCGGCGATATTTTTTTGCTCGATGGCCAGTGCGATGTAGGACCCGATTCCGGGAAGCGTGATGGTTGTGGAACCGACGCTGAATGCCTCGGACGCCACGACGAAGAACCAGCCTCCGGACATCGACATCATCATGTTCCAGATGAGGGGCGGCATTGCAAAGGGTACATCCAGGCGCCAGAACCTCGCCCAGCCTGACAGCCTGAAGCTGCGCGTGGCTTCCGTGAGTTCCTTCGGCACCGTGCGGAGACTTTGATAGAAGCTGAAGGCCATGTTCCAGGCCTGACTGGTGAAGATCACGAACACCGCCGCGAATTCGGCGCCGAGCACGCGTCCCGGGGCCAGCGACATGAAGAACACGATCGTCAGCGAGATGAAACCCAGGATCGGCACCGACTGGAGGATATCCAGAATCGGCACGAGAATTTTCTCCGCCCGACGACTCTTGGCGGCCCAGGTTGCGTATGTGAACGTGAACAGCAGCGAGAGGCCAAGGGCCGCAAACATGCGCAGCGTGGTGCGCGCCGCATAGTGGGGCAGCGCTGAGGGATCGAGGGTGACCGGAGATACATCGAGTGTCGTGATCGGCGCCATCACGCCGCGGCTGGCGGCGCCTAGAAATGCCAGCAGGCCGACCACCAACAAAATGGCAATAACGTCAAAGCGCGAGGGCGCGCCGCGGCTTCCTGTGCTCCAAGCGGTGGTGTTCTGGGCCATGATGACGCGGGGTACTAATGAACGTGGCTCGGAGACTGGGACGCCGCGCAGTCTGACAGAACTACCCTATCGGAAACCACCCCAACACGTGATTATTTTGGCCCTGGCAGGAGCGCTTTGGCGATGCCGCGGTCGATCCGTGTCAGAAGGCGGCATGTGCTCGTAGTGCAAATACCGAGGCCGGTCCACGATCGCGGTTATAGGCGGGATTTGTAATGTGCTGGTAATCGAACGTCAGCCACACGCCCGATCGTACTTCGCAGGAATAGTAGCTTTCGAGGATCTGTTCCGCCCCAGGATGCGGGAGGCGTCCGTCACCGGCCAAAATCCCCAGGCCCCCCGCGTTCAGGTACGCCTCGCGTACGCCGGAGATGCCGTTGGCGACCGCCGCGAGCCCGATCGTATCCGCCTCCCGCGACCAGCGCGCACCCTTCAGCGACAGACCAGCGCTCAGGGTTCGGTCGACGTCCGTGAATTCATACGCCTCGACATTGCCGCCTGCCTTGCCGGCCCGCACGAATACCGCAAGGTTGGTGTCGATCGCTTGTTCAAGACTGAGACTGATGCCGGTACGGCTACGGTATTGCCGAACCTTGGCGATGTCAGGAGCGGAGTTCGTCTGCAGAGCCAGTGTGATGGCATCCTGAAGTCGGCCCATCCGACCGCGGCTGTCGTAGACCGTGACCAGGGTTTTCCCCGGCTGCCCACCGATATGATGACGCCGCTCGAGTTCGGCGATCATCTGAAATTCGTGGCCACCCGGATCCAGATGGGTGCTGTTCGGGACCGTGGACAAGTCGAACAGGCCAAGGCGTGCCGTCCAAGGGCCGGTGTAGCGCTCCAGCGCGGCGCCGACGGTGTACGCCCAAGCATCCGCCGCATAGTCGAAGGTCCCCGCGTCAATGGCCGTCCAGTTTAGAAAGTCCACCTTGGGATCATGGGCATACTGGTTGACGTCGAAGATGTCGGGCACTGAAAACTTGCCGACGGTCAGGACCCAGTAATCGGCGCTTCGCAGGCCAGCAAGCTGGGTGGGCCCCTCCGCGATGGATTCAGTCGCCTCGTCCGAATTGATCGTCTGGCGTATGAAGACGCGAGGAAGCTTGAGATATGGAGCGTTCCGACCGACCTTGTAGGCTTCTCCGCTCGAGAATCCGGCGAGCCCTACGGTGTTATCCAGCCCGAAGCCTTGATCGATCTCCGGTGATATCCAGGCTTCCGCTCCCTCCCACAGACGTCGCCCAAACATGAGCGTGCCGTCTACGGTCTCGCGACCCTGATTAGCCGACAGGCTGTTGGTACCCTGATAGGGCGCTTTGAAGTGGTTCGACTCTTGTTCGGTGTAGGTGATTTGGCCGTGCATTGCCCAGCTTGCGGCGCTTTCGGTGACCGCGGGGTCGGCCGATGGGCCGGCTGATGGATCGGCTGAAGGATCGGCGTCCGCCCTCGGCTCCCAGGCTGCAGCGAAGGCCACCAGGCAGGCGACCACGGTGGTCGCCACGGCCTTGGAACCCACCCGCGCTGCATCGGGACCTCGGCGTTGGACAGAGACGGTTGCCACACTCATGTGCGATCCATGCTTTTTACGACCAGACTCCGAAGTGCTTGCCACGACGATCGGTGGGCAGCCCACAGATCGGGCGCCGAGTGTAAGCGGCACAACGCGTCGGATGCCACCCCAGTGTGTGCTCTCGCGGGGCGGACCTGGCTGTCAGGGTTTCTCGAAGAGGTAATGAGAGACGATCCATTCGCGGCCGTGGTTGAATCCCCAAAGTTCCGCGCAGGCGAGAAAGAAGACGCGCCAGCGAACCCACCAGCGGGTCAGTTCGTCCTTTCCGTAGACCGATGCCAGAATGGGCTCAATGTCAGCGCGATGACGGTCCATGTTTCGCAGCCAGTCTTCGGCCGTCAATTGATAGTGCCGGCCATCGACCTGCCAGTGTTGTCGAATCCGCAGGTCGTTCTGGAAGTACAGCAGTAGATCATCGCTCGGCATGATGCCGCCCGTGAAGAAATACCGTGCCATCCAATCGCTCGCATCGCGCACTTCGAAAGGATAGGCATAACGCGTATGTGTGAAGATGTGTACGAACAGCGTGCCTGTTGGGGTAAGCCAGCGGGCGATGCGAGCGAGTAGGCGCTCGTAATTTCTCATGTGCTCGAACATTTCGACCGACACCACGCGGTCGAATAGCGTCTCCTCTGGAAATTCCAGGACATTGGCGTCGCACGTCAGGATGCGAAGATTGGTCAGTCCGCGTGCGGCTGCCTCGGCCTCGATGTACTGTCGCTGAGGTTTGGAGTTTGAGACGCCGATGATGCGCGAACGGGGAAATCGCGCTGCCATGTAGAGCGACAGGCTGCCCCATCCGCAGCCCAATTCCAGAATCCGATCGCCATCTTTGAGGCCGGCTCGCTGACAGGTCAGATCCAGCATGACTTCTTCGGCGCGATCGAGATCCGCACCGCCCTGGGCGGCCGGGCGATGCTCGTTGTCCTTCAGATCGTAATAGCAGCAGGAATACTTCCGGTGTTTGCCGAGCACCAGTCCGAAGAACTTTGGAGGAAGCTCGTAGTGTTGTTCGTTGGCGGCTTGGGTATGAATGGCAATGTCGCTCGAGCGCAAGCTGTCGATCAACTTGGCAAGATGCGCCTGCTGCGCTTCCGGATTCCCCTTGTCCTCTTCCTTGAGTCGAGCGCGCAGCAGCTGACGGATGCCATGGCGAATCAACGTATCGGGCAGCAGATTCCGTTCCAGTAAACGAAGGGACAGGGTGCTGTCGGCTTCAGTGACTCGGGGTGTCGTGGCGTGATCGGTCATGTGTGCGCTTTCTTGGTTGCTCGTTAGTGCTAGGGCCGGGGTGAACGCTCAGTCGTCCATCGCTTTCGGCGGGAGCGGCACGAAAGCACTGGTGCGGCGTTGATAGCGTCGGTAAGCGTCGCCCTTGGAACGCAACGCCTGTTCCTCGGTGGCCCGGATGCCTGTGACATTGATTAAAAAATGTAGCATCAGGGGCGGCATCAAAAGCCCCAGATAGCCATACGGCCGGGAGCCGAGCGCGAACGCGGCGTACGCCAGCCAGATGGTCCACTCAAAGAAATAGTTGGGATGCCTAGAGTAGCGCCACAGGCCCTGGTCGCAGACCAGGCCTTGATGGCCGGGCGTTGCCTTGAACGCGGCCAGTTGACGGTCCGCGAGCCACTCGCCGCCGAGGCCCACGACCCAGATGAGCGCGCCCAGCCACTCCCACGGGGAGAGGTTGGGGTTCGGATTCTCCACCGCGACCAGCAGCGGGATCGACAGGAACAGGTTGAGCGCGGCTTGCAGCATGAAGAACCCGTACATCTTTCGATGGAGCGCCGCGTCACCGGTGGATCCCCAGGTGCGCCTAAGCTCCTGATAACGACCTTCCTCCGGATGGCCGATGATGCGGCGCGCCAAATGCAGTGCGAGTCTCAGCCCCCAGACCGAGAACATCGCAGCGATCAAGGCGCGTCGGACACTTGCTCCGGAGCCCAGCGCGCCGTAGGTGATCGCGAGTACCGCGAAGTTCGCCGACCAACCGATATCGACGTAGCTGAAGTTGCGGCGATAGATGCCAAGCCACCAGAGTCCCGTCATGATGATCACGACAGCACCCGTGCCATAAGCGAGTAGCGCGATCATGTTCATCGGGCGTTCCGCAGGAGCAGGGCGCTGATCGGGGCATCGTCCGGCAAGCGCGCAAGCGCCAACAGCAGGTACCCCGCCATGGCGATATTGCCGAGCAGCATGATCAGAATGAACCATAGGCCTCGGCTCAGCGGACGCTCCTTGTAGTACACCCAGGCGTAGAAGGTCAGGAAACCGCAGTAGGCATCGGCCATCGTGGCAATGGTCCACGCGTTGTCCGGCGCCGTCACGAGACCGCCCCATTGCCAGACCGGCTGCTGGGTGCTCGCCCAGATATTCACCCCAACGATGAAGGTGAGTATGGTGCCGAACAGCAGAATCAGTGCCTTGCGTAGCGACATGGCAGGTCCCGAAGGTGGGGTGGCGAGATCCTGCCAGCCTACCGCAGATGCTCCGGCGGAGCGACCTCGACGCGTCGTGGCTAGCGGGCGGGTCGAGCCAAGGATTGTACTCGCTGCTGGGGCGGGGCCTCGATGGCGCCGCCGTGGTGCCGGATGTAATTGGTCAACACTTCCCTGTCCAGAGGTCCCGGCGTCATCTCGAGACTTTCTGCCAGCACGGTGAAGTGATCTCCGCCTCCGACGATGAAATCATTGGCCGCGACCGTGTAGAGGCGATCCCGCTCGAGGGCTTGGCCATCGTCGGTGGTGACGTCGACGACATGATGGCCGTGGGGTCGCGTTGCGTCGTAGTGATAGCGTATGCCGGAGACTCGTAGGAAACGGCCGGCTTGCTTGCCTTCGGGCCACTGCTCCTCGAGCAGGCGTGTGATCTGTTCGCCGCTGAGTGCAAGCTTGATGATCCTATTGCCGAAAGGCTCGATGTCGAAGACGGTCGCCACGGTGATCGGCCCTTTGGGTAGATCGCTGCGCAGTCCGCCGGCGTTGACGAAGGCCACGTCGGTGGACAGCGCTGCCCGCTGCGCATCTGCCACCAGATCCCCCAGCGCGGTTTCAGGGTCCAATGCCGTGCCGCGTCGCATCGAGGTCGCGGCTTCGCCGATGACTTCCTCCCGCGTCTGGCGGGTTGCTACATCCGCCTGAGCGATGATCTTGCTGACGGCTTTGATCGGTTCACGCCCGGGGCCTTGATCCGCATAGGTGTCGATGATGCGTCCGGATTTCGCGAGGACTTTGCCTGTGCTGGTGTCGATGGTTAAATCGACCAGGCTCAGGGCGGCGCCATAGGATCGTGCCTGCATGACCAACGTCATCGAGCCATCCCCGAGCGGCGTCAGTACGGCATTCAACTGATGGGTATGTCCGGCGATGACGACATCGACGCCATGTATGTCGGCGAGCACGGGCACCAGCCCTCCGCTCAATTCATCACGAGCTCGAGGAGCGATCTGCACGGTGTTGGGTGACTCTAGTCCCTCATGGATCACGAGAACGATCGTATGGGCGCCCGCAGCCTGCAGCTTGTCGACGGCGGCGTTGATCGAAGGCGCTTCCGTTTCGATGCGAATCTGGGAGATGCCGGCGCTTGCCACAAGGCTCGAGGTTTCGTGGGTGATGGCGCCGATCACACCGATCTTCACACCATTCATTTCAACGATCGCCGCTGGGGGCAGGAACGGGGTTTCATCGCGGCGCTTAAGTATGTTGGCGGCGATGAAAGGGACGTGAACACCGTGCCATGGGCGCTGGTGCGTGTCGTTCGCCGCGTTACCGTACAGCTGTCGTTCAAAAGCCGCGGTGCCGTGGTCGAGTTCGTGATTGCCGACCGTGGCGATCGTGCGACATTTTGTGACGAGAATACGGGTTGTCGGGGTGTCCCGAGACAGTCGTGGGCACTCGCCATCCGCGAGTTCATCCAGTACCGCGAGTGTCGGCTCATCGTTGAGCAGCGCCGACGCCATTTGTGTCGCACCGATCGAGTCGCCCGCAATCAGAGTGAGTGTGCGCTTGGGATACTCACGACGTGCTGCAGCAATGTACGAAGCAAGCGCCGCGGCACCACCGCTGATGCGGCTCCGCTCACTGGTCACCGGTGGCGCGAACAGGCGACCGTGTAAGTCATTGAAGCCTATAAGGCGCACATCGGTGGTGGTTGCTGAAAAATCAGGGCTACGCCAGGTGACGCTGGTGGTCTGTTGGTAGAGGCTTTCCGCCCCCGCCAGATTCTGCTGCGCACGAATCCAATCGGCGTGGCACAAGAGCGTCAGCACGGTGATGATGAGCACCAACCCGTGTCTTCGCATCCGGTGTCCGAGCGCGAGCGATCGAGCTTGAGCGTCTGACTTCATGTGCGTAATGCGGTATGTTGTCACTGAACACTTGTCACGGAATATCCGATGCTTGCTTCACTCATTGACTGGTATCTCGCAACCCTGGGCTCAGGTGGGTATCTGCTCGTGGGATTGTTGATGGCCATCGAAAGCTCGATCGTGCCTTTACCTTCAGAACTCGTTATACCACCTGCGGCTTACGTCGCGATGACGACGGGAGGCATGACGATACCCGGTATTGTGGTGGCGGGAGCGATAGGATCCTGGTGTGGTGCGAGCGTGATGTATTGGGCGGCGCGCGGGTTGGGTCGCCCACTCCTGCTACGCTGGGGTCGGTATCTGATGATCACGGAACAGAAACTGGATGCGGCCGAGCGCTGGACTGCGCGCTTTGGCGCCTATGGCGTCTTTGCGGCGCGTCTGTTGCCGGTGATCCGCCACCTGATCGGTATCCCAGTGGGCATCGTGCGGATGCCCTTCGGTAGTTTCAGCGTGGTCACCTTGGTCGGCTCCGCGGCCTGGACTGCAGTCCTTTGCTGGCTTGGCGTCACTGCCGGACATGATCAGGCATTGCTGGCCGGTGATCTGCATCGCATCACGCTGTGGTTGGTTGCGGTGCTTGGGGGGCTCGGCATCCTCTATGTGTTGTTCGTGAGACGACCGATGCGGCGGCGGTGATCAGCGTAAGTCGCTCGATCTCTCGCGCCTATGCGGGTCAGCGCGGTCGCGGCCGTGCCCGTGCGGTGGGTTCAGCGTGTCGAGGGTCGTCTGGCCAATAGTGCTTTGGGTAGCGTCCCTTAAGTTCTCGTTTCACTTCATCGTAGCCGCGTGCCCAGAAGCTCTCCAGATCGCGCGTTACTTGTACCGGCCGGCGCGCTGGTGAGAGCAGTTCCAGTGCCAATGCCACGTGGCCACCGGCAACACGCGGTGTGACGGTCAAGCCAAACACTTCCTGTAGTCGCACGGAGAGGCGTGGCGGATCGGCCGAATAGTCGATCGGTACCGAGGAACCGCTCGGCACCGTCAGATGCGTTGGGGCGAGGCGATCGAGGTCCCTCTGTGCGGAATAAGGCAACAGTGTGGTGAACACCGCCGCCAGATCAAGTCGTTCGAGATGAGATCTGCGGGTGATGCCACCAAGAAACGGCCCGATTCGTTCCGCCAAGTGCGCGGTAAATGCCTCGTCCGACAGATCCGGCCACAGGCTTGCAGCCTCCGTAGGGAGTACCCGACGTAAAAAAGCGACGCGCGTCTGAAGATCGCGTAGGTGAGTCGTCCACGGTAAAGCGCCGACGCCGATGGTGCGTAGGCCATCCAGCATCGCCTCGATCGTCGCCTCTGCCGGGGGATCTGTGAGCGCTGCCTCCTGAAGAACCAGCTGACCGATACGGTGCTCGATGGCCGCCGAGACCGCCTCGTCGCGGCGGTTCCACTCAAGTCGGGGGATGCGCTCGATCTGTGCCGAAAAATAACGGCCCAGGACCGGCAAAGTTACTGCAGCCGCCCGCATGATGCGCGCTTCTCGCGCGGCGCCGTCGAGGTCCGCAATGACCAGAAACTCGTGCTGCGAGAGGCTGTCCGGACCGGCGAAGGCTGCGCCTGAGCCGTTGGACAGGTGGTATCGGGATGATTCGGCGCGGCGTCGCGCGATTCGATCGGGGTAGGCGCACGCCAACAAGGCGCCGACATCGGGAACGTCGATGACCAGGGTCTCGTCGGGCTGCGGCTGGCGCCCGACCAATAGGCGTTCCCAACTGTCCGCCAGGCGTCTTATCGTGGCGAGCGCCTGACGGTCCGCTTCCAAGCCCGGAACCGATCCGCCGGCCAGCAGTTCGAGACGCTTGTCGAGGCTACTGTCGCGATCGCGGCCGTGCCAGCGCACCGGATCACGCTCCGAAAGCAGGGCGGCCAAGCGGCACGCCATCCGCACCGTGTCGGTCCCCCGCGCGGCAAGCAGCATGCGGGCAAGGCGGGGGTGGGCGCCGAGGCGTGTCATGGATCGGCCGAGGGCCGTGCATCGTCCGTCCGCATCGAGTGCGCCGAGTGCCGTGAGTAGTGTTCTCGCCTGCGACAGGTGTGCCGCGGGCGGCGGATCAAGCCAGGTGAGTGCATCGGCCGGCGTGCCCCATGAGGCGAGATCGAGTGCCATTGGCGCAAGATCGGCTTCGATGATTTCGGGAGCGCTGGTCGTTGGCCTACGTCGTTCTTCGGTCGTCGTGTAGAGGCGATAGCAAATTCCGGCTTCCAGTCGGCCTGCTCGCCCACGTCGTTGGTCTGCGCTCGCCAGCGAAGCCGGTAATGTGTCCAGTCGACTCATCCCCGATCCGGGGTTGAATCGGGTACGGCGAGAAAGTCCCGCATCAACCACGATTCGGATTCCCTCGATGGTCAGTGAGGTCTCGGCGATGCTGGTGGCGAGTACCACCTTACGTTCGCCCGTGGGCGATCGAGTGATGGCGCGCTGCTGATCTTGGCTTGAGAGTTCCCCGAACAGTGGGAATACCCTGACGTGAGACGGCAGGTCACAGTCCATGAGCGTGTTGGCGGCGCGACGTATTTCGGCGACACCAGGAAGGAACACCAGTATGTCGCCAGGTTCTTCGGCGAGCGCGCTTAGGATCGTGCGGATCACCTCTCGTTCCAAGTGCTCCGGGGTTCGTTCCGCGTATCGCGTCTCGACCGGAAACGACTGGCCGCTACTCGTGATGCGCGGCGCGTCGCCGAGCAGTGCCGCGATGGTCTCCCCGTCCAGTGTCGCGGACATCACGAGGAGCCTGAGGTCTGGCCGCAGCGCGAGCTGCGCATCGCGGCACAGCGCGAGCCCCAGATCCGCCGAGAGACTGCGCTCATGGAACTCGTCGAAGATCACAATCGCGATCTCCTCGAGAGCCGGATCTGCCTCGAGCATCCGCGTCAGGATGCCCTCGGTCACCACTTCGATCACCGTAGCGCTCGATACCTTGGTATCCAGTCGCATGCGGTAGCCGACCGTACGTCCGACGGGTTCGCCAAGTGTTTCGGCAAGCCGTGTGGCGACCGCACGTGCGGCGAGACGGCGGGGCTCGAGCATGAGTATCTTCCGATGTCCGCGCCAGGAAGCATCGAGCAGTGACAAGGGAACCACAGTACTCTTGCCGGCGCCCGGCGGTGCTTCCAGCACGACTGCAGAGTGCGCAGCAAGGGCATCGCCCAATCGGGAAAGCGCTTCGACGATCGGCAGTGCCGGCAGGGGGATCGTCGGTGTCACGGCGCCAAACCAGCCTTCTTCGCCCTCATCGAGGTGCCGAGATGCCGTAGCAGTAGGGGTCTGTCTCGTCGAGCACCAGCACCGTGTCGGCCGTGACCCAGGCTCGGCCGGTGATGGTGGGTATCACATGACCGTGGTCGAGTTCGATGCGGCCTTCGAACACACTGCCGATGATGCTCTCCTGTCGCCAGCGATCGCCGGGTTGCAATTTGCCGTCGGCATGCAGGCAGGCAAGTTTCGCGCTGGTGCCGGTGCCACAAGGCGACCGATCATAGGCCCCGCCGGGACACAGCACGAAGTTCCGGGAATCGGCGCGGTCACTGGGTCCCATCAATTCGATGTGGTCGATCGGCGCGCCGTCCTCGCCAGTCACGTGGGTGCTGTCGAGGGCGTGGCGCAAGCGCCCCGCGAACTCGGTCAGGGCGGGGATGCAGTTGGCGGCGAGGGTCTGGCGGTGATCGGAGCACAAGAAGAACCAGTTGCCCCCCCAGGCAATATCGCCCGTGACGGGACCATGTCCTGGGATGTCGACGACCACATTGGTAGCGTACCGGTAGGCGGGTACATTGCGGACGGAGACCTGCCCGTCGTCGTGTAATTCGGTCGTGACGACGCCGACGGGCGTCTCGATCCGGTGGATGCCAGCCGAGATACGCCCAAGCCATGCCAGAGTGGTGATCACGCCGATGGTGCCGTGGCCACACATGCCGAGATAACCGACATTGTTGAAAAAAATCACGCCGGTCACCGACGAGGGATCCACCGGGGTCGTCAGTAGTGCGCCCACCACGATGTCCGAGGCTCGAGGTTCGGTGCAGAGCGCCGCCCGCAAATCGTCGTGATTCGTACGAAGCATCTCGAGTTGTTGCGGCAGGGATCCCGTGAGTGGCGGACCACCATCGATCACGACACGGGTAGGCTCGCCTGCCGTGTGGGAATCGATCGCTCTCAGGCGCTTTTGGTTTGGGTTTACCATGATCCATGTATTCCTGGGCTATATTGCCTGGGCGCTTTGACTGGTCTGTGTGATCGCCCGGCGAGCGCTATGCTGCGCCAAGCTGGGTTGGTCTGCCAAGTCATGGCGGCGTCAGCGGTCACTACGGAGATGTTGCGGACATGCGTGTGCGGGCGCTCGTGCTGGTGGTGCTATGGCTTTCGTTATTGGCGGGCTGCGTTGATCGGCCTGTGGTGCGGCCGTCTTCGATACCAACGACCGTCAGACCCGACGATGGGTTGGGTGTGCGTGCGGCCGTACTCGCGGCACAGCAGGTGGGAACCCCCTATCGATTCGGTGGGAGTTCCACGAGTGGCTTCGATTGCAGCGGACTGGTGTGGTTCGTCTACCATCAGCTGGGCGTGGACGTGCCGCGAACGGCGGCGGACCAGCACAAGGTGGCGGCACCGGTACCCGGCGATCGGCTGCAACCGGGCGATCTGGTGTTTTTCTACACCTCGGTCGATCACGTCGGCATCTATCTGGGCAATGGCGAGTTCGTCCATGCGCCCGCCTCCGGCAAGACGGTCACGCGAGCACGCTTGGATTCGCCATTCTTCACGCTCGGGTTTGCGGGCGGTGGCCGCTTGCCGGTGATGATCAATAGCGTTCGATCGATGAACTAGAGTGCCGGACCGGCATCGGCGCCTAGCAATGCCGTTCTGACCAGAGGAATCGGTGGGCCCCCGTAGGACAGGAAGCGATCATGAAATTCCTTCCAGCATGCTTCGCCGCCTCGTGACGCACAGTAGTCCGTGCGTAGCTTGCGGATCATCAATTTGCCTAGCGTGTAGTCGAGATACGCCGGATCGTAGGTGCCGCGGGCCGCTTGCTGTCGCGCTGTGCCCGCATCGGTGTAGGCGCGTTCCCTGAAGAGGCGTTCGGAGTCTTCGATGGACATCCCGTGGGTGTGCATGCCGATCGACGACAAGAATCGAGCATCGCGCAGCAGGGCATTGGTCAGTTGACCGATGTGCGTCTCCGGATCTCCACCGAGGCCCTTCTCCCACATCAATTCCTCGCTGTAGTGCGCCCACCCTTCGGCAAAGGCATAGCCCACCCATAGCGAAGCAAGCTTTGATTTTGCACGGTTGGCGTGCATGAACTGAAGAAAGTGTCCGGGCCAGACCTCATGGACAGACGTGAACAGCAGGCTTGCCCGGTCGGGGATGTAGGCTTGCTGCTCGGCTTTTGTCCAGGTCGGATCGGGTGGCGAGATATAGAACACCGAGGAGAGTCCACGATCGAAAGGCCCGGGGATGTCGATGTAGGCGCCGTTCTGGCGATTGAAGGGAGGGGACTCCGCGACGAGCGCTTGCTCATCGCCGGGAATTGTCACCAGGTCGTGATCAAGGATGAACTGTCGCAGGCTCGCAAGTTGCTCGCGGGCGCTCGCCACGGACCCGCCGGTAGGTTTGTGTGCGGCGACCCGATCGACGCAACGGCGGACGGTATCGCCGGGAGAATACTCGTGACAGGCCGCAATCAAGGCCTCGCTATTGCGCTCGATATCGGCACGACCCAATGCTTCCAGATCAGCGAGTGGCGTGTCGACCCGTTCCGTCATCTTGAGCATCGCCTGATAGCGCTCCGGGCCGAGTGCATCGATCTGAGTCGCTTTTGGCGCCTCCATCTGCAACCAGCGGGCGAGGGATTCCATCGCGTGTGCCGCTGGTTCGATCGCCGCCTTGAGTTCGGCTTGTAGGGTTTGATCATGCACCCCTGCATACGCTTGCGGCACGTCCTTGCGATAGAACGCTGCAAGGCCGCCAAAGCCGGCGACGCCCAGCTTGATGTAGGGCGCGCTCATCGGGGCGTTCAAATTCTCGCGGATCGCCGGCGCGATGCGCACAACCTCATGTGCGTAGAGGATGAACGCACGCAGCCGGGATTCGGGTGTGCCGTACGAGCGGCTGACATAAACGGTTGGATCGAGCGAGTCGCCTCCGTCACCCATGCCGAGGTAGAACTCGGGGTTGTGGAATGGCGCGGCTGCGGTATCCATCCAGAAGAGGTCCCGGTCGATTCGTGTGAGCAGGTACTCGCGCTCGAACTGCTGCGAAGCCTCGAGAGTGGCGGGAGTGACTGCCGCCACCCGGCTTCGAAACGCCTTCAGGCGCAAGATCTCGGCGCGAATACCCTCGGCGGTCCAGTCCGGCAAGCGCCCGTCCAGATCGTGCCGTCCCTGTTGGGCTGCAAAGCTCGGGTGCGCCTGGAAATAGCTCTCCACATACTCGTCGACGAGCGCCGGCCAACCCGCACTGACCGGTGGGGAGGAGTTTGCTGGGGTGGTTGCTTTGCCGCACGCGCCGAGGAGTGCGAGGAGCAGGAGACCGATGGCCGCAACGCGGGGAGCAGCGGGTTTGCCGGTGAAAGTCATCACGCGATGTTCCGTTCGTCGGGGTGGTGTGCGTCAGCAGTGGCGAGGAGGGGCTTCAATGCCTGACGGACGGCTCGCGCGACCCGTTCGAGATGCACGGGGTCGCGGCGCAGCGGATGTGTGATCTCAAGTTGTACGCCTCGTCCCGTGGCGCCGCGATTGGCGATGTTGAGAGGATGGATTGCCGGAAATCGATGTCCACCCGTTGACGTCGGGATATCCGCGGCCTGCAGTGATTCTGCGATCTGGTGTTTGAGGTCATGGTCGAGGCCCCCCAGAAGCACCTCCGGCTGATCGCCCGCGCAGCCGTGGACTGCCACCACGTGACGACATTGCTGGATCAGTGCCAGGCAATCGGGCTCATCAAAGCGGTGACTGGTGAGATGGAGGGCGCGGTAGTTATGCCAGAAGCGACGCCCTTCGAAGAGGTACAGGTGACAGTCCTGGTCGGCGATGATCCGAGCGATGTCGGAGGTGCCATCCTCGATATTGCCGCCATGGGGCGCGATCACGGCAACGGGGCTTGTGGGTCGATACTGCACGTGGATGTCGTAGTCGCGCCCACGGACCTGTGCCTTCTGTAGATCAGCGAAGTTGGCGTAGTGCCGCGCATCGGGGATGGGCATGGGTCGAAAGCCTTGCGAATCGCGTTTCAGGAGCCTTCGGGTGGCGTCGTCGGCGGTGGAATCCAGCATATCGGTTTGGCGTGGATTTCGAAACGCGCCCTTCGAACGATCGTCAGGCGATTAAGTGTGCTTAATACTCGTGCGCTCGAGTCGTCTTCATCGCAACATTGGCTACAGCGCCGCGACAGGCGCACGATTGAGTCTCACACCGGAGGTTACTGTCATGATTAAGAAGATCGCCCTGTTGATTGCCGCCCTGACACTTGCGATGCCGGTCTTTGCGCAGACGGGTTCATCGGGTGCGTCCGCTCCTGCCGCTACGTCGGAAGCGAAGCCCGCCAAGAAGCACCACGCCAAGAAGCACCACGCCAAGAAGGCCAAGAGTGCTGACGCCGCCAAGTAAGGCGCGAGTCGATCGGTAGTTTCGAACCCCTGGCCTGCACCGCAGTCCAGGGGTTTTTCTTGAGGCCGCGACTGTCACGGCCAGCGCTCACCAGATATGAACGCGCTCCGCGGGGGCGAGGTACAGCTTGTCGGTGGGCGCGACCCCGAAAGCCTCGTACCACGCATCGACATTGCGAACCACGCCATTGACCCTGAACATCGCCGGGCTATGGGGGTCCGACAGGATCTGGTTTCGCAGACTCTGGTCACGGTAGAGCGTGCGCCAGACCTGTGCCCAACTCAGGAAGAAACGCTGCGATGCGCTGATGCCGTCCAGTACTGGCGCGGCGTTGCTGCCGAGGGACAGTTGATAAGCGCGGTAGCCCACCGTTAGGCCACCCAGATCGCCAATGTTCTCGCCGAGTGTCAGCCGTCCATTGACCTTGATGTTGGGCAGTGGCTCGTAGCTGTCGTACTGCGCCACGAGACGATCGCCGAGCGCGTTGAACGCGGCAACGTCCGAGTCCTTCCACCAGGCATGGAGCACCCCGTGGGCGTCGGATTTCGCGCCTTGATCGTCGAACCCATGCCCCATCTCGTGACCGATCACCCCGCCGATGCCGCCATAGTTCACCGCCGGATCCGCCTCGGGATCGAAGAACGGTGGCTGCAGGATGGCAGCCGGGAAGACGATCTCGTTGAAGACGGAGTTGTAATAGGCGTTGACGGTCTGCGGTGACATGCCCCACTCGTCGCGGTCGGTCGGTTTGTGGAGTCGTGCGACTTCCCGCTGCCACTCGAACACGCTGGCGCGAGTACGGTTGCCGAACGCGTCGTCGCGGTTGATCGCCAGGGTGGAGTAGTCGCGCCACTTGTCGGGATAGCCGATCTTCGGCCGGAACGTCGCTAGTTTTTCGGCGGCGGCTTTCTTGGTTTCCGCGCTCATCCAAGGGGCAGCGTCGATTCGTTCCGCATAGGCGCGACGCAGATTCTCGACCAGTTCCAACATCTTCGTCTTGGCGGCGGGCGGGAAGTATTTGGCGACATAGTATTGCCCGACGCCTTCGCCCAGAGCGCCACTCGTTGCATCAACGGCGCGCTTCCAGCGAGCGCGTTGTTCGGGCTGCCCAGAGAGTGTCTTGCCAAAGAAGGCGAAGTTTTCGTCGTCCAGTGCGGTGGGAAGTACTGCGCTATGGGTACGGAGGTAGTGGAAAGTCGCATAACGTTTCCATACTGCGAGCGGTGTCTTGCGGAACAACCGCGCGAGCGGTTCGATCGCGGTGACTTCGCTCACGACGACATCTTTTGCCGAGTCGAGCTCGGCCGCCTTCATAGCCGCATCCCAAGGGTACTGTGGCGCGAGCGCGCGAAGGCCCTGGCGAGTCTTGGCGTTGTAGGTCTTGTCTCGGTCGCGACGGTCCGCTTTGGGCCAATGGAGCTTGGCAATCTCGATCTCCAGCGCCACGATCTGTTGTGCGCTTTCCGCGGCTGCCGGTTGTCCGGCCAGCGTCAGGAATTTCTCGACGTGGGCTTGATACTGCGCACGGATGTCCTTGAACTGCTGGTCCTCACGCAGATAAAAATCGCGATCCGGCAATGCGAGGCCACCATGACTGATCTCGACCACGTAGCGATCGGGGTTCTTTTCATCGAGCGTGATGCCGATGTCGATGGGTGATGGCAAACCAAGGTCGGGTCGCGCCAGAAGACGCGCCATGTCGGTGTGATTGCTGGCTTTGTTGATCGCGGCGAGGCCGGCGGCGGCTGGCGCCAGTCCCTTGGCATTGATGGCCGCGGTGTCGAGAAAGCTCGCATAGAAATCGCCGATCTTTTTCTCCGTGCTGCCGTTGGCCAAGTTTGAGTTCGCTGCGGCGGCTTCCAAGATCTCCCGAACGTGACTTTGGGCCGTGTCACGCAGTTGCACGAAAGTGCCCCAGGAAGTCTTGTCGGGTGGCATTTGGGCGCTCGAGAGCCATTTGCCACCGGCGTATTGGAAAAAATCATCGCCGGGGCGGATGTTGAGATCGCGGCCGTCGAGATCGATGCCGAAGGAGCCGATGGCGGGTACGGCTCCCGCAACGGTGCTCAGTGTCAGCATCGACAGGGCCAGTAGCGCCGTGCCTAAGCGACGTTGAATCATGGGTATCGAGATCATGGGCTCTCCAGCGTTGGACGACATCGGTTGAGAGGGCGTGGGGGCGAAGAACAGCCCCATCGCACGGCCGCCCGAGTCAACCCGCGACGTGCGCAGACGGCCATTGTTCGGGTGGTGGTGGGTCTATTGGGGTCAAGACCCGATCCGACCATGACGGTCGGATCGGTCGGTATCGGGAGCGGCGGGCTCCCGATACTATCGACATCAGCCTGCTTTCTTGGCGTAGGCCTTGCACCAGCCGGCCGCGGCGACCATCTTGCCCGCGAAAATATTGCAGGAGCCGCTGGCATCCGTCGCCGCGCCCTTGAACTGCGCGCAGTTCAAGCACTTCTGCTCGGGCTTGTACATCGGGTTTGCCTTTGCATCGACCTTGCTGCCATCGACGATGTAGCCCAAGGCCTTGGCTTGCGGGTCGTTCGGATCGAGTGCAACACCTGCGGCATTAGCCTCGGTGATCACGCTCACGACAGGGATGGCGGCAAGTCCGGCGAGGGCGCCCTTCAGCAAGCTACGGCGAGCAATTTTTTGTTCAAACATCACGTCACTCCTTCAGTGAGTCACTCGAGAAAATCACGCGCGAACAGCGCGGGCATCGATTTTAGGTCTGAAGCGGTGCCCATTCCTAGGGTGTGATACCCGTACGGCGCAAATGAGAACCGTTCTTGATTGCCGGTACCGTCAAGGCTCTGGATGCTCGCCCGTCGGCTGGCGTGGTGCATCCACGATGGTTGCATAGTCCTCGTCGGTCTCGGGGTGTGTATAGCCCACACCGATCCAGCGAGCCCCGAGCGGCAGAGCGCTCACGATCGAGGCGAGAATGGCCGAAAGATAGGGGATCGACTGCACAATCATCACGAGCACCCATGCCCGCAGGTCCGGGCTGTCCATACGCATCCGGTCTAGGCTGCTGCGGGACAGGCTGAGCGATACGCTGATCGCCCCGATCCAAAGGCCGATCGCCATGGCCGCTTCGGTGCGGCAAGCCTGCAGTGCGCCCCACACCGTCGGGGTATGCGCTTGCTTGGGCGTGCGGAAGAAAGGTTCGTTGTTGGTCAGGAGTCCCTTCAGAACTGCCATGCCGATGGTGTGCGCGAGACCAAGACCGGCAATCGAGGCTGCGATCGTCTGGCGGATGCCGGCCCCGACGCGAACTTTATACAGGTGCATCAGCTTTGCGAGCTTGAAGACAAATAGCGATAACGGCAGCACCGAGAAGATGGCGAGTGGTGCATCGAACTTTGATGGCAACAGCACCATCAAGGCGGACCACAGCAGTGCCGCCATGTTGAAAATCACGTTGAGTCCATCGGCCATCCAGGGCAACCAGCCGGCCAGAAAGTGATAGCGTTGGCCGGCAGTCAGTTGTTTAGCTTTGAAACCAAACAGTTCCGACTTGTGTGCGCGCAGGATCTGCATCGCGCCATAAGCCCAGCGGAAGCGCTGCTTCTTGAGGTCGATGAAGGTGTCGGGCATCAGCCCCTTGCCGTAGCTGTGCGGGATGTAGGTGGCTTCAAAGCCTTCTTCGAACACCCGAAGACCGAGCTCCGCGTCTTCGGTGATGCACCATTCTGCCCAACCTCCCAGATCCTTGAGCACTCGGTGGCGTACCAGCGTCATGGTGCCATGCTGAATGATCGCATTGCGCTCGTTGCGCGTGACCATGCCGATGTGGAAGAACCCACGGTATTCCGCATGGCACATGGCTTTGAAAGCGCTTTGCTGCTCGTCACGATAATCCTGCGGTGCCTGGACGATCGCGATCTTCTCGGCGCTGAATGCTGGCGCGAGATCCGCAAGCCAAGTGGCGCTGACGACATAGTCGCTATCGATCACCGCGATGATCTCGGCCTCGGGATTCGTCTGGCGCAAGGCAAAGTTGAGTGCGCCTGCCTTGAAGCCTGCGAGCGGACTCACGTGAAAAAACCGAAAGCGACTCCCGAGCGTTGCGCAATGTGCTTCGACGGGACGCCAGACGGCCTCGTCCTTGGTGTTGTTGTCGATGACCAGCACTTCGAAATTCGGGTAATCGAGTTTGGCCAGCGCATCGAGTGTTTCGATGAGCATTTCGGGGGGTTCGTTGTAGGCCGGGACATGCACCGACACGTAGGGGTGGTAGTCGCCGTCGCCGCCCTGCGCGGCAGGGCCAATCAACAGGCGTCGACGCAGACGTACCCAATGCGCTTCGGCCCATTCGTGCGCTTCGGCGAGCAGCACCGCGATCACGCCGAGCATGCCGATGAACAGTAATACGCCCACGGTGACGCTGGTGACGGTCAGATACTGCTGGGAGTAATCGAAGATGACCCAGGTTGTCAGTGCGCTGGTGGCGTAGATGATGACCGCGAGGAAACTTCGGCCGCGGTTTTTCAGGGTGCCGCTGTGACGGTAGAACCAGAACAGCATGGCAGCGGCCAGCACCACCGAGATACCCGCGAGCATTTGCCACTGGGGCAGACGCTCGATGGGCTTGGTGAACTCGAACTTGGGCTTGCGGTTAGCATCGTAGACGCCCCAGTAGGCGCCGACCGCGCCTTCCTCGTCCGCCTTCCACGGCTGATCGAAGGCTTCCATGATGTAGTAAGGCGCGTTTTCCTTTTCGGCCCATGCGAGAAAGCGCCTCAGAAACAGGGCTTCGTTGCTTTCGGAAGCGACCGCTTTCTCGCGGGTGCGTCCATTCGAGGGCCAACCCACCTCGCCGATGACGATGGGCTTGTTTGGGAAGCGCGCCTGAAGCCTGTGGTACATGTCGATCGAGTAGCCCACCGACTGCTCCACATCAACACCTTCCCAGTAAGGCAGCAGGTGGATCGTGATGTAGTCGACGTGTTCGGCGAGTTCTGGATTCTTGAGCCACACATGCCAAGGCTCGGCGGTGCTGACCGGTTGTTCGATCGCATCACGCGCCCGGTCGAGGAGGTTGTAGAACTCGGGGAGGGGCAGATCGCCGCGCAGTACCGATTCATTGCCGACGATGACTCGCACGATGTTGCGGTGCTTGGCCGCCAGATCGATGGTGCGCGCGAGTTCCTCCTCGTTGTGATCGCGTCGCGCATCGATCCACGCGCCCAGGGCCACGTTGAGGCCGCGTTCGGCGGCCAGTTCCGGGATCAGGCCGAGGGTGCCTTCGCCACTATAGGTTCGAATCGCCTTCGCTTTGCCTTTCAGTAGGTCGAGATCCGAGGCGATTTGCTCGCGCGTCGGGTAGTCGCCCCTGAGCGCGCTTTGCCCGGGCTGATAAGGCGAGAGCGCAAAACCCCAGACGGCCCGCGGCCATTCGGGTTCCTGGTCCGGGCGATCCAGCCAGCGCCATGTACCGATCGTCACGATCGCAAACGCGATCGCGATCAGCAGGGCGGAGACTCTGAGTGTTTTGTTCGCCATCGGCGTGCCAAGAATACCGCGCTTCCAAGCTCTCGGTCGCGTCCAAATGATCGGACACGCCTGAGGTCGGGTTACCGGGTGGGCGTGGCCTCCGGTGGGGGCGGGAGCGAACGCAATTCCTCGGCCTGAATGTCCCGGGGGACGTGGTCTAGAGGGGTCAGGGCCTCGATGTCCTTGGCCTCCCGGCCGACGTTCAGATCCCGGAACCGACGGGCGGTCGGCAGCACTCGGGCTTCGAGCGAGCCCACGGCGTCGTTGTAGGCGCCGACCGCCCGCTTGAGGCCGGTGCCCATGGCTTGCCAGTGACCGGCCATCACCTGTACCCGTTCGTAAAGTTCCTGACCAAGATCGGCGATGGCACGGGCGTTTTCCGCGAGCGCTTCCTGCCGCCACCCATAGGCGACGGTCCGAAGCAGTGCGATCAGGGTGGTCGGGGTCGCGAGCACCACTTTCTTGTTGATGCCGGCCTCGATCAGGGTGGGGTCTTGCTCCAGTGCCGCGCTGTAGAACACTTCACCGGGGATGAAGAGCACCACGAATTCCGGGCTGTTGGCGAATTGGTCCCAGTATTTTTTCTGGGACAGCCGGTTGATGTGATCGCGAATCTGGCGGGCGTGGTCGGCAAGCTTGGCCGAGCGCGTCGTCTCGTCCGTCATCTCAATGGAGTCTAGATAGGCCTCGAGTGGTGCTTTGGCGTCGACCACCAGGGTCTTGCCGCCCGGGAGCTTGACGACGAGGTCGGGTCGCAGGTCGCCGGCATCGGTCGACACCTGTTCCTGTTCGACAAAGTCGACTTCGCCGAGCATGCCGGCAAGCTCAACGACCCGTCGCAGCTGGAGTTCACCCCAGCGGCCGCGTACGGTCGGGCGGCGCAATGCGCCCACGAGATTGCCGGTTTCGCGTTTCAGATCCGTCTGACCCTGCGCCAGTTGTTCAACCTGGGTGAGGAGTGCGCTGTAGGCTCCAACGCGCTCCTTCTCGATCTCGCCGATGCGTGTTTGAACCCGTTCCAGCGACTCTCGCACCGGCACCACGAGCTGTGCAAAACCCTCCTGGCGTTGTGCCAGATCGGATTGCGCGGCTTGCTGGAGGTTGTTGAACTGTTCCTTCGCGAGGGCCATGAACTGCTGGCTGTTGGCATGCAGGGTCTGCGCGGCGAGTGAACGGAACACATCGGTGAGGCTTTCCTGAGCCTTCTCGAGGAGTTTCTTCTCCTCCGCATTGGCGGTCTGTTGGGCCGTGAGTTGTGCGCTCAGTGACTCGCGGTTTTCGCCGAGACGGCGAAGTTCGGCGCGCAGACCCTCAAGTTCGATCTCGCGGCCTGCCAGGTCCTGCTTGAGGCCCTGCAACTGGGTGACGGTCGCCTCGGCCGCGCTACGGAGGCGTGTTTCCTCGAGGAGTCGCGGTTCGAGGCTCGCCGCTTTGCGGCTACTACCCGCAAGGTAGCCGACCGCGACCCCAAGGACACCGCCAATGATCACCAATAACCAAAGTTCCATGCCGCGAGTGTACGGCTCCGTGGGGATTTCGGGCAGTGTGTCGATTGGGGTGACCCACCGGACGGTTCGTCTTGCTAGACTGTCGGTGGGCCTGTAGCTCAACGGTTAGAGCAGGGGACTCATCGACTCGAGCAGTCGGGAAGGTGCCTTCGCGTGGTAACGCGCGAAGTGGACGGGATGAATTCAGGGAACCCTTCACGGATCCGCAAAGGATGCGTTGGCAATCCTGAGCCAAGCCGACGGTAGACCGTCGGAAGGTGCAGAGACTACCTGAGGGCTGGACCATGTGGTCCGATTGCCCTTGATGACAGGCAGGAGCGTCCCGCGCCCCACCGTCAGAGTCGAAAGACTGTGGCGAGGGTGAAGAGATAGTCCACTCCCGCGGGAAACCGTGGGTTCAAGTGAATCCCTTGGTTCTGGGTTCGAATCCCAGCGGGCCCACATCTATATTATCGCCTGAGCGTGGCGGCGGTGCTCTCAGGCGCGTAGCGCGGCGACGATTTCCTCCTGGAGCGCATCACGCATCAGTTTGCCGCCGGCGTTTTTGGGCAGCGTCTCGCGCAGGATGAGGCGCACCGGCACACAACTACT
>Ga0164297_10000110_pt1 | contig 101473 bp, 115 predicted proteins | sample GEODES058metaG_FD_113539 | JGI IMG/M metagenome (GOLD analysis project Ga0164297, IMG submission 113539) | Dystrophic lake water microbial communities from Trout Bog Lake, Wisconsin, USA - GEODES058 metaG | ecosystem: Environmental > Aquatic > Freshwater > Lake | place: USA: Trout Bog Lake... | reverse complement strand
GTAGATTCTCACGTGTTACTCACCCGTCCGCCACTAAGATCGAAGATCTTCGTACGACTTGCATGTGTTAAGCATACCGCCAGCGTTCATCCTGAGCCAGGATCAAACTCTCCATAGTATCCATATATTTTTAAAGTTACAAATGTGTTTTATTTCACACGTAATTTGTGGGGATCAATTGCTTGACCTTGTTTTCCACATTAGTCTTTTCACATCAAAATTGTCAACCCTTTAAAAATCTATACCGAAATCTTAATTTTTTAACATTTAATTTTATTTATTGGTATTTTTATGTCAGATCTGTAAAGTCGGTCTAAATAACTAAAAAAAAATCAGTTAATGTTTTATTATCTTGATAAGGATAATATATATATATACAGTAGGAGAATGTATTATGATTAGTGATACTCAAATCTTTGTAGCGTTGATATTGGCATTGGTGTCTCTGGTTTTAGCTATCCGATTAGGAAATTCTTTATATCAATAAACTTTCTTGGATCGAAGTGTTTATGAAATAAGAATTTTATTTTTCTTATTTCATAAATTTCGGTAGAATTCTAAGCAGAATTTAATGTAAGATTTGTCAAGATTGTTATTTTTTAGGTAGATTTATATTTAATTATAAAAAATAAAACAAAGAATAAAATTTATTGTGACTTTAAATACTATAAAAAACACGGCTCGCCCAATATTTCCATTTACAGCTATTGTTGGACAGGAAGAAATGAAACTTGCATTAGCCCTTAATGTTATCGATCCTAAAATAGGTGGTGTAATCATTATGGGAGATAGAGGTACAGGAAAGTCAACCACTATTAGGGCCATCACGGATATACTACCCGAAATTGAAGTTGTCCAAGACGACCCGTTCAATTCACATCCAAATGATTTTGAATTGATGAGTGATGATGTTCGTAATAAAATTGAACAGGGATTACAATTAAATATAGTTCTAAAAAAGGTTGCCATGGTTGATTTACCATTAGGGGCTACAGAAGACAGAGTTTGTGGAACTATAGATATAGAAAAAGCTTTAACCGACGGTGTCAAAGCATTTGAACCTGGTCTATTGGCTAAGGCAAATAGAGGTATACTGTACGTAGATGAAGTGAATTTGCTTGATGATCACCTTGTGGATATCCTTTTAGATTCAGCTGCTTCCGGTTGGAACACTGTAGAGCGTGAGGGTATTTCTATAAGACACCCTGCTAGATTTGTACTTGTTGGTTCTGGTAACCCTGAAGAAGGAGAATTAAGACCTCAGCTGTTAGATAGATTTGGTATGCATTCTGAGATAAGAACAGTGAAGAATCCAGAGTTAAGAGTTCAGATTGTTGAACAACGATCTGATTTTGATAAAAATCCTCAAGAATCTCTAGCTAAGTATCAGAGCGCACAGGAAGAGTTTAGGAACAAGATTATACAAGCTCAAAAGTTATTGCCCCAAGTTGCAATTGACTACAAACTACGTGTAAAAATATCTCAAGTGTGCAGTGAACTAGACGTAGATGGACTGAGAGGCGATATAGTAACTAACAGAGCTTCTAGAGCCCATGCAGCATATGAAGGCAGGACTGAAGTTAGTATTAATGATATCAAATCTGTTATAACAATGTGTTTACGACACCGACTAAGAAAAGATCCTCTAGAAACTATAGATTCTGGTGATAAAGTACAAAAGGCTTTTGAGAAAGCTTTCAGTAATTTGTCATAGTTTTTACTTAAAAACTTGACTTACAATAGGCTCAGTAGGATTCGAACCTACATTAGAGACTTAGAAGGTCCCTGTCCTGATCCCTTAGACGATGAACCCTTTTTAGTTCTTAACTATTAAATTATTAAACAACAACAAAAACACACTGGGCGGTACTGGATTTGAACCAGTGACCACCTGCTTGTAAGGCAGGCGCTCTACCGCTGAGCTAACCGCCCTTTTAATTAATTTAGTTTTGATGAAAATATACTATCATTTACGGATTAATTTATACAACTTCTTTTTTAGAATCTTCTTAATAATTAATATTAATGTTAATGAAAATTTGAAAATGATTTTTCTGTAACCACAGCAAAAATTTTTAATCTTCACTAGACAACAGTATAGTAAAGGTATACATAAACTGTATCTAGATAAAATAAATTTAAATTAATAAAAAGTCTTTTATATCTTGATCCTGGTGCAAGTAGATTTATATGATATACAAGCTGGTGAAGGGACTTGAACCCGCAACCTACTGATTACAAATCAGTTGCTCTACCAATTGAGCTACACCAGCAATTCTTTTTACACTATTAAATATACAATAAAATCTTTTACATAGTAAAGTATTTTTTCGTTTATTATCTTGGGTTATGATATGGTCAATATTTAATTTACGTGAAGACTAGATTTTATATAAAATTTAATAATAAAAAAATATGAGGAAACATTCTTATGTCTAGATACAGAGGAGCAGTTTTGAGAATTGTGCGTCGACTAGGTGAATTACCTGGTCTCACTCGAAAAACAACAAAGCGGACTACGAGACCGGGCCAACATGGAGATCAAAATAGAAAACCTTCTGAGTATTCTATACGACTAGAAGAAAAACAAAAAATTCGTTTTAATTACGGTTTAACCGAGAGACAGTTATTAAAATACGTTCGCGCTGCTAGAAGAATTAAAGGCTCTACTGGAGAAGCTTTACTACAGTTGTTAGAAATGCGTCTCGATAACGTGGTATTTCGACTAGGTATGGCTCCGACAATACCAGCTGCTAGGCAATTAGTTAATCATGGGCATATTTGTGTAAATAATAAAAGGGTTTCAATACCTAGTTACCAATGCCAAACAGGTGATTCTATCCTTGTCAAAAATAACGCACGATCTAAACAATTAGTGGAAGGATATTTATCTTTTCCTGGTTTAGCTAATATCCCTACTCATCTTGAGATTGATAAATCTAAATTAACAGGAAAAGTAAATGGGGTTATTGAAAGAGAGTGGGTAGCTCTCCAATTAAATGAATTATTAGTTGTAGAGTATTACTCTCGTAAGGGATAAATTTATTTAATTATATGTAAAATGAAGTTTTCTATAAATTTTTTAAATCACCAAGAGTTTTCTTCGCTTGGTAAGGTATCTGAGGTAAAAAGCCAGAGAACTCCTTTATAAAACCTCTGGATTTCTTTTAAGCTTAACTTTAATTTAAATACTGAATCATTAATGGAATTACGATTATGAAATGTTAATTGTACTTGCTTTTTTTCGGATTCTAATTTCGTATAAGAACTATACGGGGGTACAAATATCACGTTACCTGATAGTTCTGAATTATTTTCGACGTCCAAAAGTAAACTCTCGAGATTGTAAATCTCTAAACTAGGGTTGTTATCTACATGTAGATCAGGTCTTTTTGATAAGAATATTCCCCATGCTTTCAAAGCGTCTTCTTTACTAAAAAAAATAATTTTTTTCTCAGAAGAATTTTGGAAAAAATACTCAGATAACGTTTTTCCTGCAGGATTCTTTTGGAATTTTATTGTGTATACTGGATTTCCTTGAAACCAATCCTTAGAATATTTTTGTTTAGGATGCATTTTACATTTATACTTTGAGTACTCACTCTTAAGAACTACATCAATTTCGTTTAGATCAGCTACAAGACGGTTTTGAGTTTTAGGACTAGAGGTGCGATTTAACTTGTAGAATAGGTCTAGGCCTACGCTTTTGATTTTTAAGCCTAAATTTTCTGATTCTCGTGGTTCTTTTTTGCAAATTTCATGTAAATAAGAAGAGGCGTCTTCTCGATTTATAAAGAAAAGGTTTACAGATACGGATCCTTGGTCATGTGACCAAAAAAACAGTTCATTGTATTTTTCTTGAAACCACTTAAATGAGTAAAGATTTTTACATTCTCGGGGGGAGGCGGTAATAATTTCATTATTTTTATTCACCACCGTATATATAGGTATGAATTTTAGCTTAGAAAGAAGATCTTTTTGTTCTCGCGTCGGAAAATTAGGAGAGCGTTTATTTGAAAATATTGTTAAAATTTTTTGAGGTGTAGGTATTTTGATATCTGGTTTATTCCAGTTAGGCTGTATGATGACACTTTGAAGCTTTTTATTGTTTTGGAATAATGTATTATCATTCTCCGTACGAATTTTTATTTTGATATCCTCTCTGGACAATTTGTCTATTAGTAAAGGTACAGGATCTTCTATACCTTTTAAATCTAACTTAGGAGTATCTATACCGTTATTAAGTAAGTTTAGTAGATTATTCATGTGAATTCTAAATAGATGGGATACAGTTTAAGTGTATATCTAATGTTATGTGTTTATTTTTGATTTAGAAACTAACAATTTATATATAACTCCTTGATTTGAGAAAGTCGGCTACGTTAATTTTGAATAATTTAATTTAATATTTCTACTATATAACCTAACTTTGAATTTCTTGGTGATAAATTTTGAATTGAATTAGGAGTATTTGTAAGTTATAATATAAACTTATAGGTGTTATAATTAAACTGTTGCTCGCAATCTACATTTTCTTGCTACTATTAAATCAGGGTACAAATTAATCAGTTACATATTTATCAATAACTTGTAACTACAATCAGAATGTGGATTTATCATTTTATATGGTATTGTCACACACTATATTTTATCGAGTATAACCTTTACAGGAGGAATTTATGTCTCAATCCGTTGAATCACGGACTCGAATCAAAAACGAACGTTACGAATCAGGCGTTATCCCTTACGCAAAAATGGGTTACTGGGATGCTGATTACAACATCAAAGACACTGACGTGTTAGCTATGTTCCGTATGACACCTCAAAAAGGTGTTGACCCAGTAGAATGCGCTGCAGCTATCGCTGGTGAATCTTCCACAGCAACTTGGACTGTTGTATGGACTGACCTTTTAACAGCGTGTGATCTTTATAGAGCTAAAGCATATAGAGTTGACCCAGTTCCTGGCGCAGTTGACCAATACTTCGCTTACATCGCTTACGAATTAGACTTATTCGAAGAAGGTTCTCTTGCAAACTTAACAGCATCTATCATTGGTAACGTTTTTGGTTTCAAAGCCGTTAATGCATTACGCTTAGAAGATATGCGTATTCCGGTAGCTTACCTAAAAACTTTCCAAGGACCTGCTACGGGTGTAATTGTTGAGCGTGAAAGACTTGACAAATACGGTCGTCCTCTTCTTGGTGCTACTGTTAAACCTAAATTAGGTTTATCTGGTAAAAACTACGGTCGTGTTGTATACGAAGGTCTGAAAGGTGGTCTAGATTTCCTTAAAGATGATGAGAACATTAACTCTCAACCGTTCATGAGATGGAGAGAGCGTTTCTTATTTGGTATTGAAGGTGTTAACAGAGCTGCTGCTGCTGCTGGGGAAGTTAAAGGTCACTACTTCAACGTTACTGCTGGTACAATGGAAGACATGTACGAGCGTGCTGAGTTCTGTAGAGAAATTGGATCAGTTATTTGTATGATCGACCTTGTAATCGGTTATACAGCTATTCAATCTATGGGTATTTGGGCTCGTAACAACAGCATGATCCTACACTTACACCGTGCAGGTAACTCTACATACTCCCGTCAAAAAACACATGGTATGAACTTCCGTGTAATTTGTAAATGGATGCGTATGGCTGGTGTTGACCACATTCACGCTGGTACTGTTGTAGGTAAACTAGAAGGCGACCCTCTAATGGTTAAAGGATTCTATAATGTACTACTACAAGCAAAATATGATGTTAACCTTCCTCAAGGTTTATTCTTTGCTCAAGACTGGGGTTCATTAGCTAAATGTCTACCAGTAGCTTCTGGCGGTATCCACTGCGGTCAAATGCACCAACTTATTCACTACCTAGGAGATGACGTAGTTCTTCAATTTGGTGGTGGTACAATTGGTCACCCAGATGGTATCCAAGCTGGTGCTACAGCAAACCGTGTTGCTCTTGAATCTATGGTTCTAGCTCGTAACGAAGGTCGTGATTACTTAGCTGAAGGTCCTCAAATTCTTAAAACTGCAGCTAAAAGCTGTGGACCTCTTCAAACAGCTTTAGATCTTTGGAAAGATATTACGTTTAACTACGCTTCTACAGATACAGCTGACTTTATTGAGACAGCTACATCTAACAGATAGTATTTAATTATTAGAAAATTTAACCAAAGGAGTATATACCGTGAGATTAACACAAGGCGCTTTCTCTTTCCTTCCAGACTTAACTGACGAACAAATCGTTAAACAAATTCAATACGCTATTAGCAGAGGTTGGGCTCTTAACGTTGAGTGGACTGATGATCCACATCCTCGTAACTGCTACTGGGAAATGTGGGGTCTTCCACTTTTCGGTATCAAAGATGCTGCTGCTGTAATGTTTGAAGTTAACGCTGCACGTAAAGCAAAACCAAATAGCTATGTAAAAGTTAACGCATTTGATAACAGTAGAAGTGTTGAAAGCTGCTGTCTTTCTTTCATCGTTCAACGTCCAACTTCTAACGAACCAGGATTCACACTAGCTCGTACAGAAGATAAATCCAGACTAATTCGTTACACGATCCAAAGTTATGCTACAAGCAAACCTGAGGGAGAACGTTACTAATTAAGGTTCAATTTTAAAAATAGAGAGTCTATAATTTAGTCTCTCTATTTTTATGTTACATTCAAATTTACATATATTTACTATGAATATTAGAGGGGAAAATCGAGACGACATTTTGGTTAATCTTCAAGACGAATATGAAAAACGTCAAATTCAAGAAGTATTAGATCAGTTAGATTCAGATTTGATAGGATTAATTCCTGTAAAAACAAGGATAAAAGAAGTTGCAGCTTTACTATTGGTACATAGATTACGTAAAGCTCTGGGACTTACATCTTCTAATCCAGGTTTACATATGTCCTTCACTGGAAGTCCTGGGACTGGGAAAACAACTGTTGCTTTAAAGATGGCTGATATTTTATTTAGGTTAGGATATGTTCGAAAAGGACATCTTATAACTGTGACTAGAGACGATTTAGTAGGACAATATATAGGTCATACTGCTCCTAAAACAAAAGAAGTATTGAAACGTGCAATGGGTGGGGTTTTATTTATTGATGAGGCCTATTATCTATATAAACCAGATAATGAAAGAGATTATGGCGCAGAAGCTATTGAAATTCTGTTGCAAGTTATGGAAAATCAAAGAGACGACTTAGTTATAATTTTTGCAGGTTATAAAGAAAGAATGGACAGTTTTTATGCTTCTAATCCTGGATTGTCATCTAGGGTCGCAAACCATGTTGATTTTCCAGATTATACACCAGAAGAATTGTTACATATTGGTAAAATGATGTTAGAAGATCAACAGTACGTTTTAACACCTGAATCTGAAATCGCTTTATTAGAGTATATTAAGCTACGAATGCAGCAACCTCATTTTGCAAATGCTCGAAGTGTACGTAATGCGATCGATAGAGCACGTATGAGACAAGCAAATAGAATGTTTGCCGCTGGGGATCGTGTGTTAACAAAAGCAGATCTTGTGACGATTCAAGCCGAGGATATAAGAAAGAGCAGAGTATTCAGACCTTAAATATATTCTTAATTTGCTATACGTAAAAAGAAAAAAAGTGTACTATTATAACACAAGAGTCATAATGCTTATACAAATAAGGCGGCATGGCCAAGTGGTAAGGCAAGGGATTGCAAATCCTTCACCCCCGGTTCAAATCCGGGTGCCGCCTTAAATGTAGGGGGTGTGGTGGAATGGTAGACACAACAGACTTAAAATCTGTTGATTATTTTGATCGTGAGGGTTCGAGTCCCTCCACCCCCAGTCCTTATTTGACTGATGTTCTTAGAAACTCTGTATTTATTTTTGATTCTCTTACTAACGATATTTTTCCAGTTCGAGCAATTTCTGTAATGCCAAATGGTGTTAAAATTTGCTCTATCGCCATCATTTTACCTGGATCTCCAGTAACTTCAATAATTAAAGAATTTTCAGCCAAATCTACAACTCTCGCTCTGAAAATCTGTACGATTTCCAAAATTTCAGACCGTTTACCTGCATTTGCATTAACTTTCAGAAGCATTAATTCTCTTTCAACACAAGGAACATTTGTTATATCCTGTACTCTTAGTATATTTACTAGCTTGTATAATTGTTTTGTAAGTTGATCTATCGTTTTGTCTTCAGCAGGAACTACCATAGTTATTCTCGAAACACCTATTTGTTCCGCTGGCCCTACGGCTAAGCTTTCTATATTGAATCCACGTCTTGCAAATAGACCTGCGATCCGAGTTAGAACACCAGACTCATCTTCTACTAATACAGATAATGTATGCTTCATAAACGTCTTTATTAGATATTTTAAATTAATGTTAATGAATTAAGACATCTAAGTAATAAGAATGGATTTTTGATTTACATTATTGCATCCGGCTGGGTTTGAACCAGCGTCGTCTCGAGAGAAACGGATTATGAGTCCGGTGCCTTCGACCACTCGGCCACAGATGCATTTGAATCAAGAGCTATGGAACTGGTGGGAATTGAACCCACGTCCACTCATTTAGTTAAAGTATATTCATTCACAAGTTTAGCTTTATTCTATATTTAAAGCAACTATTTTTTTATCTCATTTATTTTGTGTGGAAGATTCCAGATTTTTATATTATTAAAAATCTCCGGTTATTAAGGTTCATATTTTTGCAAGTTTTGAACTGTGTAAATTTACGCCAAAGCAAGTTTACGTTCAAATGAAATTATGTTGTTTGCGTTTATGTTTTGAACTTCGTTTTACAAGAAAGTTAGAGCTTGACTTGCATCATAATACTCTATTTCAAAGAGTGTCGATACCTAAACAGTCCCACTAATAAACTTATAGTAACATATATACTGAATAAAAACTTTAGGTTTTTGAGGTTTTAATAGAAATTCAGACCCATGAGAATTTAATGAGCATGGCGGGAATCGAACCCACGACCATCAGGACCGGAATCTGATACTCTATCCACTGAGCTACACGCCCTTTTGAGCATTAATTATTATATATCTTAGCAATCCGATCTTCTACATAAAAAGGAGGAATTATGTTAAGATTTAGTTCATAAAAAACGTTTTTCACTTTATTTAAGTTTGTACTGAGATAGCCTAATCCATTACAAACATTGCATTTTCTACTAAAGGCATCGTATACACTTTGGCCATACCGAGTTCGTGTAATTTCAACTAATCCTAGTTCTGACATTTGAATTATAGTACATTTTCTGTAATCTTTTTTAATTAATTTATTCATATATCGAAGAAGTTTCATTTGATCTCTTTGATTGGAGGAGTCAATAAAATCGATTATGATGATTCCTCCTATGTTCCTCAGTTTAATTTGTTTGATAATTTCAGAAACTGCAGAATAATTAACCCATAAACTTGTCTGTTGAGGAGTATCTAAACTTGTAAAGGAACCTGAGTTAACGTCTACGCTAGTCAAAGCTTCTGTTTTTTCGATTACGATGTAACCACCTTTAGGTAAAGATACGCGTGGTTTCATAATTTCAGTAATAACTACATCGATTAAGTAGTATCTAATTAAATCTAAGCTTGTTTTATGAAACTCAATTGTTAAATTAGTTTTTATATCTAAACTACCAATTTTACATAGAATTTTTTTTACCCTCACCGCTGCTTCGTATGAATCCGTAGAGATGAATTCGAATCTTATGTTTGAATATTCTTCAAAAATTTTATTAATAAACTTTTTTTTTCTACTTAATAAGGAAGGAGTAAAAGTATTACAAGATTTTGTGATAATTTCTGTCCAACGAGATTTTAATATCTTTATTTCCTTAATCAAGAAATCTATATTCGCTTCAAGACTTTCAGATTTTATAAACAAACCTAAATGCTTAGGATTTATGAGTAAATATCCAAGTGCTTTTGAATACTCTTTATTTTTAGTATTATCTGGGTAATTTTTCTTTGACGTATATATAAATTTTGAGAAAGGTAACAAAATTAAGTATTTTCCAATAAGTTTTATCTCAGGGCTTACATTTGGTCCTTTACTACCTATGGGTTCACGAGTTATTTGAACTAAAATATTTTTATCTAGTCTGATATTGCCATGGTTTTTATCTTTTAATTGATCGAAAGATATAAAGCCATTTTTTGATTCATTATTAAGATTTATGAAAGCTGCATCTAAACTAGGTAATATTTTAGAAACTTTACCTAGATAAATGTCATTAATCTTATATAGATTGTGTTCCATGGTAATACTGATCAACTTATTTCTAAAGTAGATTAATGCAACATGACTTTTATCTATAATAATTAGTTTATAACTCATATTTGTTTGTTGCGAGTTTAATGAAACACCTTTAAACTTGATGACGAATAAAAAATTCAAGTAGAAATTTGATTAAATTGCTACCTGAATTAAATTTAGTATTAACTAACTTAAATTAATAGTAAATTTTCCCTCCACCCCATTTTTCACCATCTAGTTTAGGCTGAAGAAGGATATGACCACTAATTGCAAATAAATCTTCATCGCTTAGACTTCGCATTTTTGGAAAAATATCAGCGCTTTTTGTACTAGGATGTAACTCAGCTATTGATTCTAATCCATCGTAACTTGTGGGATTTTTTAAGTAGTCGATTAAAGCATTAATATTATCTCGAGGAGGAGTTGCTAAACTTAATGCATCTGGTTCTAAACCAAGATTTGGGTTTGTTTTAGTTACCCCACCAACATGACATTGTCCACATGAAGCATTAAATAATCGTTTTCCTCTTTTTACTTGTTCAGGTGTCAGCACTACAGTAGATCCAGAGGAATCTAGTGGTATAGTACGTGTAGTTTCGTCTAAATCAATTGCTAAAGACCCACTAGAGAAAGAAAGTACGGTACAAAGCCCTAAAATAATGTTGATTGGGGAAGCTTGTTTTTTCATAAGTGAATGATTTAGTATTGAATGATCGTAATAAAAGAAGATTTTACTATCACATAACATTCTAAAGTAATATATCTTTTTTTTTATTTTAGTAAAAATATCTTAATGCTATAAGTGAGTCCCCTAATCATACTTTTACCAGAGTTTTAATAAAACATATTTATCAAAACTCTAAAAGCTGTTAGCTTCTTGTTACTCGGTCTGCTTGGCTTACAAGAAGTAGTGCAGAACCAATTGGAATAATTACTACAAATAAACCTAAAAGTAGACTATTGATGAAAGCTGATAAAGATGGAGTCATGTCGATTCTCTTATTTATTGTTAGTATTGCTAGTTTCTTATCATATAGTATAAACTAGTTTAAATAGATTCGTGACATTATGTAGTGAAATTTTCCTTTAGCTTAAATAGATCGTAATTTTCTAAAGATTTTAAGATTTGTTTAGATTAAATTATTTTATGGTATGTAACTATTTGTAGTACTAGTAATCTATTTTTAGAAGGAAAAAAATAATTTAATTGTCGTCTTTAAATAAACCTGAACTGTAACTTTTTACAATATTGTTTTTCACTGCTACCTTCCGGTCCTGATGAGATAAAAATTTATAATATTTTACAGCCAGATTTACTAGACTATTATATCATGATTATGATTATTCAATTATTTTTTTAAAAAACTTTATAAAGGGAAATAAAGCGGATCAGGGTAAAATCTATTACCTTCAATTAATAATGCAGCTGTAAAAGACAACCAAACTGTAATTAAAACTGGGGCTGTGGACAAATATTTTAAAAAGTTGCTATCCATAAGTTTTTATTAATATTAAATTTCTGTTTCCTTTAAAAATTATCTTGGTGATACAGTTATCTCGTCTGCAGGAGCTATAAGATTCCCACTTGTGAATTCTTTAAATGCAGATAAAGGCCATATAAATCCAGTTGTTATAAAACTTAATGCTACTGGAACATCAATAATAATTTCTTTTTCAGTAGGTTTGTCTGATGTTCTAGCCCATTGGACATAACTTCTACCAACCCAACCTATCCAGCCTGCTATGTAAATGAAAAATATGCCCGGTATAACAAATTCTCCGCTGTGATTCCATCGACCATCCGTAATTAAATGAGGAAGACCATCTGTTCCACACAGTAAGCCTGCCTTACCATAGCGGTCAAAACGAGTTTGTGTTTTCTCAATTTGTTTTTGTAAAGCTAACGCAGGAGGACTACCAGCCTCGTATTTTTTTATTCTGGATTCTAGTTTTTTTACACTTTGTTCCAGTCTACGTTGAAATTCTTTTGAGTCTTTGCATAGTTTTAGGCCAGCTACATCAGCCTTTGCATTTGTTGGAAGAATAAATAAACTCAATACTAATAAAATTGAAATCCAGTTTTTCACGAATCATCTCCTATTTATGTTCACACTACAATAATACCATGTTAATAGCAGAACTTTTAATTTAATCTTTAAATTAGGAAAATAGTATAGACATGATTTTTATCCTGTGATACTATTGTAAGGTATGTTAATTATAAATACGGGATGTAGCGCAGTTTGGTAGCGCGCCTGCTTTGGGAGCAGGATGTCGCAGGTTCAAATCCTGTCATCCCGAATTTTCGATCGGTTTTGGAGCCCTATAAGCTTCTCGTTGGCTATCTGATTATTTTCATCTATTAGTAAGACTTTAGAATACACTTCTATAGCGTCCTGCGTCATCTTTTTTTTTTCATAACAGTAGGCCAGATTGTTTAATGCAATTGTATATTTAGGGTCTAACAAAATAGCTTCTTTATAGTAAAAAATTGAAATATCAAATTGTCCACTTTGAAAATATGTAAATCCTATAGTGTTATAAAGATTTACTAAGCCTTCTATGTCATTTTTATTCCAACTTTTTAAGGCGTTAGAAAATTGTAGAATTGCTTCATCAAATAACTTTTTGGATAAGTAGATTACTCCTAATGAATAGTAGTCCGATGACATAGCAGAGCCAGATCGAAGTTTTTTTTGTAACTCGGACAATTCTGTTTCTAATTCTTTTTTTTTTAAGATTTGATTACTTAGAAAAAATAGCAGTATTGTTAAACTTGTGAATAAAATTAATAAGTACAAGGTTGGTAATAAGGCATTCATCTCGTAGTTTTATTTGCGTGAAAGATTTCTAGTATTAAGTATTTATAAGAAAACTGATTAAATGATATGTTTATTTCTCCAATCAGTTGACACAAACTCTATTATTGTATAAGTTATATTATAATCTATAAATGATCCTAACAAGCCCCCATCGTCTAGAGGCCTAGGACATCTCCCTTTCACGGAGGTAACGGGGATTCGAATTCCCCTGGGGGTATAATAAATAACTAAGTTTTTATTCTAATTTATAAACAAATAATACATGGGCTGCCCGGGGATCGAACCCGGAACAAATCGATTAAAAGCCGAGTACTCTACCATTGAGTTAGCAGCCCTATAAACAGTGATATGATATAAATATCATAATTAATTAATAAATACAAGATTTATGAATTTATCATTAATAACTATTTTTATATGTGTGTAATAACTCTAAAACTCAATAGATATGATGATGCCCTTTTAGATATTAAAAAATTTTTAGATTTTAACTATCCTGAGAAAGTACTTGTCCGAACGTTTATTTCTTCGTTATATTTCGATACATTTTTCATTGAAGTTTTATTTTTATAAACAGTTTTTAGCAAAATATTAAATTTTTACAAGATCTTATTTATTTACAAGATTTTTTATAAAGATTTATACTAGAACAAACTTATTAGAATATACTATATATGTATTTATTATTTCGATGTTATTGGATAAATAATTAAAGAAATAGATAGTAGTTTAATCATAGGGGAATTATATTATGTTTTTTAATCTTACGACTTTGCTACAATTAGTTTCCCTTTTTCTTGTAGTTACTGCAGGACCAGCTATCATAATTTTAATAGCTTTAAGACGTGGTAACTTATAACGAGTAAAGGAAAGCTCAATCTTTAATGAATCAATTAATCTATTTTTTATTAAAGATTGAGCTAAATTTTTACTGAGACTGGCTTTTATTTGTGTGTAAAAGAATTTCGTTTATACTAATGTCTTGATTATTACTTGAAAATTCATTGTCTTCAGTAAGAAACAGCATGCAATGGCATTCTTTTCTCTCTCTCATGGGTACGCAAGGACAATTCCAATAAGCTGATGATACTTCAGCTTCTTTATCATCGTAATGACGGCATGGGCATAATGGTGCTCCATACTCATCTTTATGTCTAGCAAGTCCTTCTATCACTACAGCTGTAATACTTAGATCAGAGCAAAAAAAGGTACCAGTCCTTTTTGCGTACGTCTCAGAGAATTTCTGCATTGCTTGAAGACTCTCAGGGAAATTGATATCTACCATATTAATTTTTATTCGTATCAACTTTATTTCTAAAAGTAAGTTTTTCTTAATGTAAATATATTCTGAACTATATTTCACATTAGTTCACTTTAGTACTAAAATAGTTAGAGATTCTAAGATTTAGTTTAATTTAATGTTAAATTTGATTTTTATAAACTTACTATACTATCTTTAAACAACCTTTAATATAGAAGATTATGACTGCTGCTTACCTTCCATCTATTCTTGTTCCTCTGATCGGGTTAGTTTTTCCGGGTTTAGTTATGGCTTTTGCTTTTATCTATATTGAGCAAGATGAAGTAAGTTAAATTTGTTTACAAAATTAAAATAAATACTAATAAATTAATTATTAATTTGTTAGTATTTATTTTAATTTTCTTTTTTCAAACCTATTTTATTTACTTATAGGGAAGATCCTACTCCAGAGTAAGAGCCATAGAAAAATAAACCTACGACTGTTAAAGCTGCTGTTCCAGCTACTGTGGCAATAAGCCAAAGGGGAATTCTACCAGTACTAGCCATTTAAAATTACCTCCAAATTGGTGAATCTTAGAAATTTTTTATTAAGTCTAAGATAGCAATGATTTTTATAATTTAATTCACAGAAAATAACTTAGTTAAAGAAGTAACTAGAAAATAGTACTGCTAAAACGAAAATTAATAACAATCCCCAAAATAAAGATGTACGATTTAGTTCAACGGGTTGTTTGTTAGGATTAGGTCCGCTCATAATATCCTCCTATCGTTGAATAAATTGCATAGAGGTAATGGCACCAAGGAAAAACACAGTCGGAACAGCTAATCCATGAATAGCTAACCATCTAAACGTAAAAATAGGATAAGCGATAGGTTGTTTAATTTTGCTCACGATAAAATCTCACTTATTTTTACAAACCTTTTGTTAAATCTTCTAACTCTTGTTTAGCACTGAATCTATCATTAACCAGAGGAACCTGTTGACGTTCCTGTGTAAAATATTCATTTGGTCTAGGCGTACCGAATATGTCGTACGCTAATCCTGTACTAACAAAAAGCCAACCAGCTACGAAAAGAGCAGGAATTGTTATACTGTGAATAATCCAATAGCGTATACTAGTGATTATATCAGAGAATGGACGTTCGCCTGTTGAACCTCCTGACATATAAGATACCTCCGAAAAGTTAAAAGTATTAAAGTTGAATTATTTATATTTTTGGAAAAGATATGTAAATTTTAGATTGTTCAAGACCAAATATAGTCTTATCACTTTTCTAAAATTTCTCTATCTTTTAAATCAAATAATTTTATTAGATAAATTATTTGACATCTACATTATACCGAAGGTGTTTTCTCTTAATTAATAAGATTACAAATAAGTAAATTTTTACTTGTATAACTTAAAAATTAACAACTATGACACATGGATAAATATAGTTTCTATACATTATTAGATTTTTATCTACATTTATAGTAGCTAAAAAAATCCTCAAAAAAACATTTTTATTTAAATACTTTCTTAGAATTAAAAATCTATTTTAGGTTTTAAGCGGGCAGAGGGAATCGAACCCTCATCATTAGCTTGGAAGGCTAAGGTTTTACCACTAAACTATGCCCGCTGAAGACTTGTATTAAATTTTAGTCTTTTTAACAATACAGATATAATACATTTCTTTAAGAAAGAATACCATATTTTCAAATATTTTTCTTACCCTTCTAATGGTACATTTAAAAATAATGATAAATTTACAGCTTCTTCTTCAATAGATGATAGCAGAAGTGGTTCACCAACACGCGTTAGGGGGATATTTCTTTGATCCTTTGTACATAAGTATATTTCTCGTTTTGGATTTAGTCCTTCTTGAATACTAAGTTTAATCGAACGTATTTCTCTGAAGGGGTATAAAAGATATACTTCACGTGTTTGTAACGGAAACCCTAAACGAAAGATTTCTACATATCCATTCGTTTTATCGTATTTATTATACCCCCCACCTACATTAAAAAAGATATTTAGTAGAAGAAATACACTGAGTAGTAGTCCAATTGACCCATAAAAAGTCATGACTATACCTTGTGGAATAAATTGTATTGAATCTATTTTACCAAAAGGTAGGAGTTGAAGTTGGAAATAACTAGATATCCCTACAATAAAAAATCCTAATCCACCCAAGAAACTTATAAGTAACCAAAAGTAGTTACTTAATCTCCGAGAACCTAGAATTAAATCATGTCGAATGGACATATTTTTATTATTCATTTGCTGGCTGATAGTAGTTGAGTTTTTGTATTTAAAGATCCTTAATTGATAATTGAAAAAAACAAAAATGAATTAATTATCAATTAAGAATTCTAAAAGGTATAAATTATATCAATTTTATGTATGATAGTCCCAAAAATAATCCTGCTGCTAAGCCAAAAGCACACGCTAATAAAATAATATAACCAAGTAATATACTCATTTTTTATTTTTTTTCTGTTTAGTTACAATAGTATATCTTATTGTTTATGACTTTAATCCCATCTACGAAATTTCTTAGTTAATTTTTTATACAAGGGTAAAAAAAAGGAACGGATTAGTTTATAATTCGTCTAGTAATATAAAATACAAATTTAAGATAAGTTTAAAGACCATGTCTAACTTTATAAAACCATACAATGATGATCCTTTCGTAGGCAATTTAGCTACACCTGTTAGTACTTCTAGTTTTACTCGAAACTTGTTAAGCAATTTGCCAGCATACAGAGTTGGGCTATCTCCTTTATTACGAGGATTAGAGATAGGGCTTACGCATGGGTATTTTTTAGTTGGACCTTTCTATAAGTTAGGACCCCTACGTAATTCAGATATAGCTTTATTATCTGGATTTTTCTCTTCTATAGGTTTAATTTTTATAATGACAGCATGTTTAGCTATCTATGGAGTTGTTTCTTTCGAAGAGAGAGAGAACGGAGATCAGCTTCAAACGGCTAAAGGATGGAGACAGTTCACGTCTGGTTGGTTAGTTGGAGCAATTGGAGGTTCTACTTTTGCCTACATTTTAATTACGAATATTAGCCTACTACAAACATCTGGATTAAATTTACTTTAATACTATCTCTTTTAATAAAGAGATAATATCTAATTTATCTCTTTATTATTCGTTCATTTCGTGATATGTGGCTACAGCTGATGGAGAAACTTGATTAAGATATCTAAATATCCAATATTTAAATACAGTATCGAGTAGCACAGGAAACGTTGCGATGAATAAAAATATAAGGTCCCTGTTTTCAGGTAACCCAAAGTGGCGTAATCCGTTTTCAAGTATAACTTCCCATCCATGAGTTGAATGAAATCCAACAAATATATCTGTAAATAAGATAATTAAAAATGCTTTAGCTGTGTCACTTAATCCGTAAATCAGTTCATTCACAAATGATTTTAAGACTGAAATTTGACGCTCCCCTGTTATCACAAGGTATATAAAAGCGAAAAAACTAACTACGTCCGATAGTAAATTTTTTATAGCGTCTGTGCTTTCTGAAGAATAGTATTGAGCTAATTCAATAGCTTTGTTTTTTATTTCTTTTTCTACAGCTTCTTGTGATAAATGTGGAAGTTGACCAATTAATATCTCAAAGTGTATTTTTTCTTCAAACCTCTGTAATTCACTAAATGCCCTTTCCTCTTGTGAAACATTTAAAAATATTTCACTATTTTTCTCGTTCCAGAAATAATCGATAAAAGGTGAAAAAACAAAGGTTCTTGATATTTGATTTACTAAAATTGGAGATATTATTAGTAGTAGCAAATATTTAATCGAAGCAGATGTTTGGTATCGAGATACTCGAAATTCTTCAATAATTTCAGACTCAGCATTTGGGTCAAGCTCTTTCTTAAATTTTTCAAATGTTCTGGTAATCGATCTAGGTATTGGACCTGTTTTTTCAAATGCGGATTGATTTAAATTATCTGAGCGCCAGTTCTTCATTCTTTATATATTAGTTACTTGATTTTTAGTGCAAATCAATTATTGTAAGATCTTTTGAAGACAGCTTTCTTGGAAGGTCTAGGAACTTAACACGTGTGCTAAATTAATAACTTTTATGTTATTAATTTAGCAATTTTTTATTCTAGATCTTTTCTGCTTGGATTTCTAGAAGCATCGTTAGATAAAAAACCAAAAGTAAATAGAGATACAAAGAACGTCACTGTTGTATATACAGCAATTTTTAGTGTGAACATTAAATTACCCTCAAAACGATATTTTTATTCCCATAACTATTGATATGTAAAATAATTATATCCTTAGTTTTTAATTAAAGTTAATTAGGGAATAAAAATTTCACATATATGCTTTTAGAACTAAAGTGTTTTTTCTTTTTCGTCACTTAGCTCTTTTAATCGTCTTAAAATTCTACCAAAATAATCTTGCATATATCTTTCTAAATTGGATATATCTGAAGAGTCTAATGAAAATATTTCATAGACTTCTTGCATATCTGCATCCATACTTGTCCCCGTGACAAGTACTTCAGCAAATGCAAGTCTATCGGAGATATTTTTTCCCCAATCAAAAAACCCAGTAAGTTTTTTCAAAAAGCGTAAAACATATAACGGAATTTTATTCACGATGGCCGATTGTCCTGAAAGTCGTTCACAGAGTTCAATTATATCATTTGAAGTCCAGGACTTATTACCCACTAGAGGAAAACTTTTTTTGTTTGTTTTTTCTAAACTAAGACTACGTAAAGCAAATTTGGCTACGTCTTGAGTATCTATGTAACCAACGTTACTGCTTTCAGTTGTTGTCCAGATTGGTTGTTTTTCTAAAATAGGTATTGCATATTGACTAATCAGACCCTGGAAAAATCCAGTTAAATAAAAGATTGTGTAGTTTAGACCAGAATCAATAAGGTAGGACTCCAATTTGAGTTTTAAGTTAACTAAAGGTACTGAAGAATGTTCTTTACTATTGAGTACTGAGAAGAAAACAAATTTCTGTATCCCAGCTACCTTTGATGCTTCTATTAGTGCAATTTTTCCATTCAAGTCAATTTCTTCTGCGTTATATGGATCCGATGGTCGTGCAGTAGATGCGTCTATAATAGCTGTTACATCTTTCAAGGTCATAGGTATAGTTTCAGGCAGGCTTAAATCTCCATAGATCAATTCTGCTCCCCATTCCTTTAAAAAGTAAGCTTTTCTTAAATTTCGAACAAAGCATTTTACCTGATAGCCTTCATCGATGGCTCGTCTGACAATTTGGCGTCCTAATGTTCCTGTAGCTCCGATAATAAGTAAACTCATGTGATTTTAATTGTAATCGTTCTTTTTATAAAAAGTTTATCAGATAAATTTAAGTAGCACTATTGGTAATGGGTAAAGAGGGACTTGAACCCTCACGACGTAAATCGATACATTTTGAGTGTATTGCGTCTACCATTCCGCCATTTACCCTAACAACTTTATTATATCAGAAAGGGTTTAATTTACCCTTTTTATTAAAATAAAGAACATTTTTATAACTAAATTTAGAATTAAAATGTTTTAATATCATAATTAGATAAGTAAAAAGAGATCATTCATGTCAAATAAAATAAATCAAATTTCGTCTTCTAAGAATTATGGAGATACGAACATCAAAGAGTTGGTTGAACAGCCTTATCGATATGGATTTAAAACAGATGTCGAGACAGAAGACTTTCCAAAAGGAATAAGTGAGAAGATCATTATTTTGATTTCTCAAAAGAAGAATGAGCCTGACTTTATGGTAGAGTTTAGGTTGCGAGCTTACAAGGCTTGGAAAGCTATGTTAGCACCAGAATGGGCCTGTATAAATTATAACCCAATAAATTATCAAGATATTTTGTATTATTCCGTCCCTAAATCAAAGAAAACCCTATCTGATTTAAACGAGGTTGATGCAGAAATTTTAAGTACCTTTGAGAAATTAGGTATACCATTAACAGAGCAAAAACGATTAGCAAACGTTGCTGTAGATGCCATATTTGACAGCGTTTCTATAGGAACAACTTTTAGAGAAGAACTTTCGAAAGTGGGAGTTATCTTTTGTCCTATTTCAGAAGCTCTAAAATCCTACCCTGATTTAGTTAAAAAATATATTGGAACTGTAGTTCCAATTGCTGATAATTACTTTGCAGCTTTGAATTCTGCAGTTTTCACAGAAGGTTCATTTTGTTATATTCCTAAAGATATCATTTGCCCTTTAGATTTATCTACATATTTTAGAATTAATAATGAGGAATCTGGTCAATTTGAACGGACATTAATTATAGCGGACAAGAATAGCAAGGTTAATTATTTAGAGGGATGCACAGCGCCTAAATTTGATAGAAATCAATTACATGCTGCTGTGGTAGAATTAGTCGCTTTAGAAAAGTCTCAAATTAGATATTCTACAGTTCAGAACTGGTATGCAGGAGATTCTAATGGCTTAGGAGGAATTTATAATTTTGTTACTAAACGTGGGTTATGTGCCGGGGATGAGTCGAAGATTTCTTGGACTCAGGTAGAAACAGGCTCTTCGATCACGTGGAAATATCCAAGTTGTGTTCTTGTTGGGAATAATTCTCTGGGTGAATTTTACTCTGTTGCATTAACTAATAACTATCAACAAGCAGATACAGGTACAAAAATGATCCATGTGGGTAAAGCCACTAGGAGTCGTATAGTCTCTAAAGGTATTTCTGCTGGAAACTCAAAAAATACTTATAGAGGTCAAGTCAAGATCATGCCCAAAGCCTCATCAAGCGTAAATAATTCTCAATGTGATTCAATGCTAATTGGAAGTAAATCACAAGCAAACACGTTCCCTTACATTCAGGTTAATAATTCAACTAGTAGGGTAGAGCATGAAGCCTCTACATCTAAAATAGAAGAAGAGCAGTTATTTTATTTTTTGCAGAGAGGAATCGACATTGAATCTGCAGTTGGTTTACTAATAAGTGGGTTTTGTAAGGAAGTTTTTGCTGAGTTACCAATGGAATTTGCTTTGGAGGCAGATCGCTTATTAAGTCTTAAACTAGAAGGGAGTGTTGGATAGGTATATGAACATTAAAAAGTCTACTGTTTTAGAAATAAAAGATTTACATGCAAATATAGGTAATACATCTATCCTAAAGGGAATTAATTTAATTATTAATTCAGGAGAAGTGCACGCCATTATGGGAAAAAATGGATCTGGTAAAAGTACATTGGCTAAAGTTATAGCTGGACACCCTGCATATACTGTAGTTAAAGGGGATATTTTATTTGAAAATACTTCAATTCTTTCAATGCCACCAGAGGAGAGAGCACAAAATGGAGTTTTCCTAGGCTTTCAATACCCTGTGGAAATCCCAGGTGTGACTAATATAGATTTTCTTCGATTAGCATACAACTCTAGGCAGAAAGCAAAAGGACTTATTGAGCTTGAACCACTGGAATTTTTTGAATTTATACACTCAAAGTTAGAAGTTGTAAACATGGATGGAAGTTTTTTAACTAGGAATGTTAATGAAGGATTTTCTGGTGGTGAAAAAAAACGAAATGAAATACTTCAAATGGCAATTTTAGATACGAAGTTGTCCGTTTTAGATGAGACGGATTCTGGTTTAGATATTGATGCTTTAAAGGTTGTTGGAAATGGTGTTAATAGTTTAATGAATGGATCAAATTCGGTTATATTAATAACCCATTATCAACGTCTATTGGATTATATAAAACCAGATTTTATACATATTATGCAAGACGGACAGATTATTAAAACAGGTGGAAAAGATCTGGCATTGCAGTTGGAAGAAAGAGGTTACGAATCAATACTAGAAAAAAGTCTATGATAATTTTTACATAGACTTTTTTCTTACAAATTTATTATGACGCAAAACTTTGTTTTACATCGGCTATAGAACCTTTTAGTAAATCTTCAGCTTCTTTAGTAAAATCTTTAGAAGATTTTACTAGTTGAGCGTACTGAGGTTTTGAATTTTTCAAGTTTGTGCGAAGGTTTTCAATGAAAGTTTTAACTTGACCTACAGGAATGTCATCAAGGAATCCATTGATCCCAGTGTAGATTATAGCTACTTGTTCTTCAACAGGAATAGGTGAGTTTTGAGCTTGTTTTAGAATTTCACGTAGTCTTTGACCACGAGCCAATTGATTTCTTGTGGCTTGATCTAAATCAGAAGCAAATTGAGAGAAGGCTTCTAATTCTGCAAATTGAGCTAGCTCAAGTTTAAGTTTACCAGCAACTTTTTTCATAGCTTTAATTTGGGCTGCAGATCCAACTCGAGATACGGAAATACCTACATTTATAGCAGGTCTTATACCTGCGTTAAATAAATCCCCTGACAAGAAAATTTGACCGTCTGTGATTGAGATTACATTTGTTGGAATATATGCAGAGACATCCCCGGCTTGAGTTTCGATAATTGGTAGAGCGGTCATACTTCCACTGCCTAATTTGTCGCTAAGTTTAGCAGCACGTTCTAGTAGTCTGGAATGTAAGTAGAAAACATCCCCAGGATACGCTTCTCTTCCTGGTGGTCGGCGTAGTAATAGAGACATTTGTCTATATGCAGCAGCTTGTTTAGATAGATCATCATAAATAACTAAAGTAGCTTGGCCTTGGTACATGAAGTACTCAGCGATTGCTGCGCCTGTATATGGAGCTATATATTGTAGAGTAGCTGGATCGTCTGCACAAGCGGAGACTACAACTGTGTAATCTAAAGCGCCTCTCTCTTCAAGAGCAGTTACAACAGAAGAAATGGAAGCAGCTCGTTGACCAATAGCTACGTAAACACAAATAACGTTTTCAGATTTTTGGTTTATGATTGTATCTATAGCTACTGATGTTTTTCCAGTTTGTCTGTCTCCAATGATAAGTTCTCGTTGACCTCGACCAATTGGGATCATTGAGTCAATTGCAGTGATACCTGTTTGAATCGGTTCACAAACTGATTTACGAGAAATAATACCAGGTGCTACAGATTCAATTAGACGAGTTTCAGTAGCGGAAATATCCCCTTTTCCATCTACAGGGCGTCCAAGGGCATTTACGACTCTTCCAAGATATCCTTTGCCTACTGGAATTTGAGCAATCTTGCCTGTAGCTTTTACAGAACTACCTTCTAAAATATCTCTACCTTCTCCCATGATAACAACACCAACGTTGTCACTTTCAAGATTTAAAGCAATTCCAATTGTTTTATCTTCAAATTCTAGAAGCTCCCCAGCCATTACTTGATCTAACCCGTATACACGTGCTATGCCATCGCCAATTTGCAGTACTGTCCCCACGTTTGCTACTTGAATGCCTTGATCATATTTATCAATTTGTTGGCGGATAATGCTGCTAATTTCATCAGGTCTAATGTTTACCATATCAGTTTTGATTAGTGTTAATATAAAATCGAATTATCGACAAAATTTTTTTTATAAATTACAAGATAGGTGCCCCTAAATAGGAGGATAAATCTCGTAGTTGACCTTGTATGCTCGTGTCTATTATTTTTGAACCTACCTGTATAATGAAACCTCCAATTAAATTGGGGTTAACATGTAGATCTAATTTAATTTGGTCAGCTCCAGTTATTTTTTTCAGTTTAGAAGTCAGTGCTTCCTGTTGAGAAGAGTTTAATGCCACGGAAGATGTAACTTTTACAGTCTCAATAGAAGCTGCTTTATAAGCTAGTTCTAATGCTCTGTCTAAAATCGCATCCACATATGAAATTCGACCACGATCACAAAGTACTGATAAAAATTTTAACGTTTTATTATCAAGTTTTTCATTAAATAATGATCTGATAATGTTTTTTTTCGTTTGGGAGTTAATTAGCGGATTAGATAGTAATGTTTTTAATTCTAGAGATCCAGAAATAGAGGAAGATAGAAGACTTAAGTCATTTATCACAGTTTCTGTCGAATCTTTGCTAAATAGGTCAAGAAAAGCTTCTGCATACGGCTGCGCAATTTTTACGCTTTTGGAGCTCATAATTGACCTCCTAGTTGAGAAATATTAGAATCTATAAGTTTTGATTGTACTGCAGGAGTCATAAAATCTTGAAGCTGAGACGTCACTCTTTTTAACGCTAAGTTAGTAATATGATACTGAATTTGTTTTTTTATTTGCAATTCAGCTTTTTCAATACTGCTTTTACCACTATTAGTTAATCTTTCAATATCTAATTTACCCTGAGCTAATATAGTCTCTTTGACTTTTCTAGCTGTACTTTCTGCCTCTTTCTTTATCTGCTCAATAACTATTTTGGCTTGGGCAAGTTGCTTTTCAGATTCAGCAAGTCGAACTTTAGCCTGTTGTAATCTTTCCTCTGCTTCTTGGATGGCCTCTGTAATTTTTTGTTGACGTACTTCTAAAGCGGAAGTTAAAAAACTTTTCCCTAAATAGAAAACGCCTGATGCTAAAATAATTATATTAATAACGTTAGCTTCTAATATATTTGAGTTAAATCCAAAACCTTTTGATGGGGCAGATGTTATCTCAGCTTCCACTGCAGAGCTGATTAAGAGAAAATTCTCAATAATGTCCATAATTCTAAACTATGTAATAAGTTTTGGTGGATAAACAAACTTTTAGGAGACTAACTGTTTGCTTATAAGTTTATTTTTTATTTGTTCACTTAGCGTTGTAACTTGTTCTTCTAAAGCTTTTAAGGCTTTTTCTTTTTGTGAGTTAAGCTGATTAGTAGCCTCGGTAACAAGTTGCTCAGTGTCTTGTTGAGCTTGTTTAATCTCTAAAGCAACTATTTCTTGAGCACCTTTTTGAGCAGAAGCTATAATAGATTGAGCTTCTCTACGCTCCTGAGCTAAATCTAATTCATATTGTTTTGTAATACTTTCAGCTTTCATAAGCATCTCAGATGCTTCAGTTAGCTGCTTACGTATAGATTCATCTCGTTCATCTAAAACTTGGCTTATAGGCTTATAAAATATAAGATTAAGAATTACCATTAACAGAAGTATTTGGATTGCCATAAGAGGCAACGTAGCATTAAAATCAAACAAGCCACCTTCTGATTCTGTACTAACTGATTGTAAAGCTAACGAGAATAAGGAATTTGTCATTGTTATTATGTTTTCTAATAAACCCTTAAAAAAAGTATTCTAGAGATGTACTTAACTACATAAAGTAGTTAAGTATACTGAAAAATATATTACTTGTAATTATGCAGTGAATGGGTTAGCAAATAGAAGTGCTAATGCAACAACTAGACCGTAAATTGTTAGAGATTCCATAAAAGCCAAGGATAACAGAAGGGTACCACGAATTCTACCTTCTGCTTCAGGTTGGCGGGCAATACCTTCAACAGCTTGAGCTGCTGCGGAACCTTGTCCAATACCAGGACCGATTGCAGCTAAACCTACAGCAAGACCAGAAGCAACTACAGAAGCGGCAGATACGATTGGGTTCATAGTTTATGAATTATAAAAAAGTTAATAGATGAATTTATTAAAATATTTTAGAGTCGAACTAGTAAAGTTAAATCTTTCTAATATTTTACAATAATTGAAAAATCATCGAACATACTTAGTTAACTAGTGGTGTCCATGTTCTTCTACTGCTTCGCCTATATAGGCTGCGGATAAAGTTGAGAATATTAAAGCTTGCACAGAACTTGCGAATAATCCCAATGTCATAACTGGCAATGGTATGAATATAGGTACAAGAAGAGCAAACACTGATACAACAAGTTCGTCGGCTAAAATATTTCCGAAAAGACGAAAGCTCAGTGACAAAGGTTTTGTGAAGTCTTCCAAAACATTAATTGGTAGAAGTATCGGAGTAGGTTGTACATATCTTCCGAAATAGTTTAGTCCTTTTTTACTTATTCCACCATAGAAATATGATAAAGACGTTAAAAGAGCTAAGGCTACTGTTGTATTAATGTCATTTGTTGGAGCTGCAAGTTCTCCATTTGGAAGATGAATTAACTTAAGAGGTATAAGAGCTCCAGACCAGTTAGAAACGAATATGAATAAGAAAACAGTGCTTACATAAGGAACCCACGGTCTGTAATTATGCTCTCCAATTTGATTTTTTGCGATATCTTGAAGAAATTCATATGCATACTCCATAAAATTTTGAATTCCTTGAGGAGTTTGTTTAAGGTTTCTTGTCCCAATTACTGCAAATATTAATAATACAAGTATTACAAACCAAGACATTAGTATAGTTTGGCCATGAACTTTTAGTCCTAGAATTTCCCAATACAAATGAGTCCCGACTTCAATCTCTGATAATACATAAGAACTAATAAAACTATAAAAATTTTCTTGATACATAATCGGGTAGAATTTTTATAAAATGTCTCTAAATTAATTGTGAATAGTTATCCTACACACATAAATTATACCCTTGAATGTTACATCGTGGTAAATTGAAAAGTAGAACGTTTAAGATCTGTTTAGAAGCTAAAAGTGAATTAAAATCAACACACAATCTTGAGTAGTCGTAGATACCTTATGTCGTAAGATTTTTTATGGAGATTTTTCTTTTAACGGATCTATAATTCTAAAATATGGAAGTAATAGCTTAATAGGTTTTTATCTTTTTATCATTTTTTCTACTTCTTCGCTGAAGTTCTCTTGTCTCTTTTGAAGGCCTTCTCCTAATACAAAACGTTCAAAACGTCGTACTTGAATATTTTCTCCTAATTTGGCTATGTTTTGTTTAATTAACTCGTCGATAGTAATGGAAGAATCTCGTATAAAAAATTGGTCTAGTAGAGTTAGTTCTTTTAGACGTTTTTGTATTCTTCCTTCGACTATTTTTTCTTTTATCTCTGCCGGTTTTTTAGCTAAATCTTCCTTAGAAGATTCAATTTCTTTCTCTTTATTAATAGTGTCTAGGGGAATACTTTGAAGATTAATGTATTCTACTGAGGGAGAGGCAGCTATTTGCATAGCAATATTTTTTGCTAATTCTTGAAACTCAGGTCGTCGAGCAACAAAATCCGTTTCACAATTAACTTCCACTATCACCCCTAATTTTCCTCCCATATGAATATAAGATTCTACTAGACCTTCAGTTGCAATTCGACTTGTTTTCTTATTTGCTGAAGCTAGACCTTTTTGTCTTAAGGTCTCCATAGCTTTTGTCATGTCACCATTGGAGTCTTGTAATGCCTTTTTACAGTCCATCATTCCAGCTGAAGTTTTATCCCTTAATTCTTTAACAGCTTGTGCAGATATTTCAATTGCCATAGTTTTCTTATTTTAAAAATTTTTACTAGAGTTATTGATTTAAATTAATATTTGATCCAATTTCATTTTTTATAGTCTGGATTTGACTATTTTCACAGTTTCATGAGATTATTCAATAATAGTCACTCTTTTTCAACAGGTTGAAATTTTATTTTACTTAATTGTTAATTCTTTAGAACTTAGTGGATAAATAAGTATGCGTCTATGTTTATAAATACCTGTAGCGCCAAGTGGTTTACGTATAAATGTAGTCGAAAAATGGAAAGCCGATTTTTATCAATATTTTACACTTTCTAATGGAGTGGGATCTACTCGTTTTGGCGAACTATGACTCTTTGATACTTTTATTTATAGAATTTCTTGAAATTGAGTTTCTTCAGATTTAAAATTACCACTATTTCCTTCATATATAGAATCAGCTAATTTTCCTAGTATAAGTTTTATAGAGCGAATTGCGTCATCATTTGCTGGGATTGGGATATCCGTTAAATCTGGGTCGCAATTAGTATCTAAAATTGAAATCACAGGTATTTTTAATTTAATACATTCTTGAATAGCTGTGCTTTCTCTCTTTTGATCTATTATGATTACCAGATCAGGTAACCTCTTCATATTTTTTATACCATTCAGATTTTTACGTAATTTTTCTAATTCTTTTCTTATGGATGCAGCCTCTTTTTTAGGCAATTGATCTAGATACCCACTTTCTTCTTTCTGTTCTAAGTCCTTTAGCCTCTCAACTCTAGTTTTTATTGTAAACCAGTTAGTTAGAATGCCGCCTAACCAGCGTTGGTTGATGTAATATGAACCGCATCTTTCAGCTTCTTGACATACAACACTAGCAGCTTGTCGTTTTGTACCAACAAAAAGAAACTTTTTACCTTCTTGCGATGACTTTCGGACAAATTCGCATGCGTTTGTTAGTAATTGAGAAGTCTGAACAAGATCTATAATATGAATTCCATTTCGTTCTGCATAAATATAAGGAAACATTTTTGGATTCCATCTTCTTGCTTGGTGACCAAAATGAACACCAGCTTCTAATAATTCAGCTAAAGTAACAACCGCCATTTTATGGTACTCCTTGTATTAATATTTGATTTAGGTTGCACAAAATATAGATGATATTTTTAATTAAGTAAGGTTTATATAGACTAAGTTAGAGGATCGTCTGTCATAACTAGACTACTTTCATCTCCACTAAAGGAGTAGCTTCTTGCAACTGTGTCGTCTAAAATTAACGAATTAAGACTAATCGGATGTTCAGTGGTATTCAAAGTCTTATTGGATAAAGGTGTGTTTGAAAATTTTTCTAAATGAGCAACATTTGAAGTTTCACCATAAAGATTAAATCCTGTTCCTGCTGGTATAAGTCGACCGATGATTACATTTTCTTTTAATCCCCGTAACCAATCTGCTTTTCCTTCTATAGCTGCTTCTGTTAGAACTCGTGTTGTTTCTTGGAAACTTGCAGCTGAAATAAAGCTATCTGTATTTAAAGAAGATTTAGTAATACCAAGTAAAGTAGGAGAATATGTAGCGGGAAGACCTTTTGTTAGCAACATTGCTTCATTAATGTTTTCGATCTGTTGTAACTCGACGAGTTCGCCAGGCAAAAGAGTTGTATCTCCACCATCTTCTACTCTAACCTTGGATGTCATTTGTCTAACTATAACTTCTATGTGTTTATCTGAGATATCAACATTTTGAGATTGATAGACATTTTGAACCTCATTTACTAAATAAATTTGGACTTTTTGCAAACTTAATTTAGCAGCTTCGTACAAACTTAAAATGCTTTTGTAAAAACTAAAAAATATTTCTAACATTTCATGTGGGTTTGGAGCTCCGTCTGTTATGGGATCGCCCAAAGAAACACAATCCCCATTAGAAACAATAAATTTTTGTGAGGATTGTATTGAATACTCATTCACCTGCCCATTACTTTCTGTAATTTTCACGGTATTTGTGTCATCTGAGTTGTAATACAATCTTAATCGACCAGGTCTCTGAGCTAATTTACATGGTTCCTTAGGCTTCCGAGCTTCTAATATCTCCTCAATTCTTGGCAATCCTTGTACAATGTCTCCTGTTTTAGATCTTTCAAATACAAGAATAGCGAGAATATCACCAGCTTGTATTAAATCTAAATGATTTACCTGTAAAATTGCACCAGAGGATACTAAATAGGGCCGACCAGATCGGATAGTTATGTTTTCATTGCCCAGTTCAATAATTTGGCCAGAATCGGGAGCAATTACACCTTCAGCAATTTGGTCTCCATATCTAACTAAATCACCTTTCGAAACTTGAAATGTTTTTCCAGGTACTGATATTACCTTTTTCTGAGCATCTGTAAGAACTAAGACATTTCGTATAGATTTATTATTAACATAGATGGTCTTAATCTCTCCTGATGACTTACATAAGAGCTTCGTTTGTGCAACTGTAGTACCAGCAGTAATTTTATCTCCATCTTTAACTATCAATTCACTTGTTGTAAAACCTTTGTTTACTTCACCAAAACTATCCTTCCTAATAGAGAGAGATTCTAAAACGACTAGTTTAAGCTGACAATGATCTTCACGATTTAGCGGTATAAATTCTAAATCTGCGGACAGGTGTGGTAAGTCGGAAATAATATTTAAAACCAGATAGGTTTTTAGGAGGCTAACAGGGCCTGACGATTTTATTTTTTCGTTATCTTTTACGAGGATTCGCTGTACTACATCGATTTGTAGAGTAGTATGAGTATCATTTGTTAAGACTTGACTAAAATAGGGTTTACTTTGTTCTACTGTGTATTTTATTACAGGTCTAATTAGGAAAAAATTTTTAGAACCAGTATCAACTAATTCTATAAACGATGTTGTAGGCAATTTAAAACCTTCATAAAGTTCTTCACCTACTTCAAATATTTTAGGTTCAAACAAAGATACATCTACTGGTTTAATTTGATGTAAATAACCAGGTTTAATGGTTATCTCTTTAACAATGCCATTTTCTTCGTAAATAGATACAAAGCCGGAGTTTATACTAAGTAAATCTTTGATAAGCTCTTGCTTTTCTGATATCATTTCACCATTTCTTACCATCAGTAAAGAAATATCTTTATTTATATGATGGGTTTCTTCTGGTACCCAATACAAATTTAAGTCTTCAACAACTTCGTAGCCCCGTTTATGTTTTGTTATTTTACACCCTTCAGGGTTAGAGTATTTAATAAAACCACCGGTAGACGTAACATAAGATTCATCGATAAGTTCCGCAATCGTTTGAGAATTTGTAAGTTTATTGCCAGGTGAACAATGCATGATAAACTGTTTACCATTTTTTAACTGAAGAAAATAGGGAGTTTCTGGATGTGAAGTATCTTTACTTACGCCTATAAATGAATCTTCAATCGAAGTTGACGCTGTAATAATCTGAATTTCATCCGGCGTTGAATCAGATAGTCTAACTGTGCCACCATAATCACTAATTATTCCTATTTTAGCTAGAACATCATTTGTTCTCACAAATTGATTAGACTCCACGCAAATCTCTGCCGTTGTTGGTATAGTATAGACATCGCCAGCTAAAAGCCATATTAACCCTCCTTGTGAAGTTGTTAACGTAATATTTCCTTGTCGATCAATTTTTTCCTCAACCAAAAGGTCAGAAAAATACACTTCACCTGAAATATTAGTAACTAGATCTTTAGTTGCCCTTTCAGTTATTAGATTTCCTCTAGCACTAACTTCTCCAATAACGTCATTGTGTTTAAATTCTCCATTATCACTTAGGAACAGAATTGTTCCTTGTTTTAACTCCATTTTAAATTTTTTGGCATCATAGTTATATAAATCTATTTTTATACTTTCTTCAAGTATTAAAGCTTCCTCACCATGACGTGTTCTTGTAGATCGAGCTCGTATAGACTGTGGAAATCGTATCATACCACTAAATGGAGCTCGAATTTGTTCTGCTAATTCACCAGTGAAAACTCCTCCTGTATGAAATGTTCTCATAGTCAATTGTGTACCTGGTTCTCCAATAGATTGTGCAGCAATAATTCCCACTGCCTCACCCAAGTCGACTAGTGATCCATGAGCAAGACTCCAACCATAGCAGAATTGACAGACAGATCTAGATGAGTCACAAGTTAAAGGTGAACGAACTAAAACAGATTTTATCCCAGAGGCAGATATCTGTTTAGAGAGACTAGAATCTAAATCTTGATTAATATGAGCGAGTATTTCTGAACTATCTGGAGAATATAACGTCTCGAACAAAACTCGTCCCAGGAGACGATTTTCTAATTCGATTAGAATTTTATTTTTGTCCATCATGTCCCTTAAAATAATTCCTCTCGAAGTTCCACAATCAACTTCTCGAATAATAATATCCTGAGCAACATCGACAAGACGGCGAGTAAGATAGCCAGAATCAGCGGTTCTTAGAGCTGTATCTACTAAACCTTTTCTAGCTCCATAACAAGATATTACATATTCTGTTACAGTAAGCCCCTCTCTAAAGTTACTCTTTATTGGTAAATCAATGATTTGGCCATGAGGATCTGACATTAATCCTCGCATTCCCACGAGTTGCTTGACTTGGGAAATATTTCCTCTAGCTCCAGAAAATGCCATTATATAAACTGGATTTAAAGGGTCTGTATTTTTAAAGTACTTAATTACTTCTTCTTTTAACGACTCACTCGCATTATTCCATGTATCAATAACTTTCTGAAACCGCTCTACAGCGGTAATTTCTCCTCTACCATACCTCTGTTCAGTAAATTTAATTTCTTCGTTCGTTTTAGAAAGTAAATCTCTTTTAGTTGGAGGAACTCGTAAATCTTCAACACTTAAAGAAATACCCGCTTTTGTAGCGTAATGGAACCCTAACTCTTTTAACCTATCCGCCATATAGGAAGCTCTACCAGTCCCATAATTACTAAAAGCCCATGCCATAAGTTTTTTTAGTTCTTTCTTATCAATTATTTTATTGGTGAACTTTGGCTTAGGAGGTAGGAATAAATATTTTTCTTTCATCTTTTTACTAGTTAGAATTATATATATTTACGTAGAAAAAGTTAGAGAATCTTGTAAAATTTTATTTAAAAATATTCTTCCAGGAGTAGTCAAAATATATTGAACTAATGTTTCATTGTTTATTGTCTTTCGAATAATTCTATTAGAAAATATTTCCAACTTGTATAAGGGATCGAAGCATATTGTATTTGTTACTTCCGAATCATCATCTACAGGATCGTTGAAGCGAACCCAAACGTAGGCATGTAACGGTATGAGTTTTTGTTCATACGCCATTAAACAATCTTCTGTGCTAGAAAAATAACGTGGATAATCTGTTTGTTGAGATAAGTTATGAGCCGTAAGGTAATAACAACCTAAAACCATATCTTGACTGGGCATAATAATTGGTTCTCCAGTTGCAGGGGATAAAAAATTATATGGAGCAAGCATTAACAGCCTAGACTCTGATTGAGCTTCCAGTGAAAGAGGTATATGTACTGCCATCTGATCCCCATCAAAATCCGCATTAAAAGCTGGACAAACTAAAGGATGAAGTTTAATCGCCCTGCCTTCTACTAACAATGGTTCAAAAGCTTGAATACCCAATCGATGCAAAGTAGGTGCTCTATTTAAAAGGACTGGGTGTCCTTGAATGACTTCTTCTAGAACTTTCCAGACTAAGCTATTATTCTTTTGGATCATTTTTTTCGCTGCCTTAATATTATTAACCAACCCTTGTTGTATTAATCTATGGATAACAAAAGGTTGAAACAATTCTAGTGCCATTTCCCTTGGAAGACCACATTGATTTAGTTGAAGTTGTGGACCAACTACAATTACAGATCGACCTGAATAATCAACTCTTTTACCAAGTAGGTTTTGACGAAACCTACCCTGTTTTCCTTCAATAATATCAGAAAGAGATTTTAAAGGTCTATTGTTAGCACCCACAACTACTCTGCCTCTTCTTCCATTATCAATCAGTGCGTCTACAGACTCTTGCAGCATTCGTTTTTCATTGCGAATAATAATTTCTGGGGCAAGAATTTCCTGTAATCTTCGTAATCGATTGTTTCTATTTATAACTCTTCTGTAAAGGTCATTCAGATCTGATGTAGCAAATCTGCCGCCATCTAGTTGTACCATTGGCCGTAAATCTGGAGGTATTATTGGCAATATTGTTAAAACCATCCAGGATGGATCAGACCTTGTTGCAATAAAGTTATCTAAGACTCTTAATCTTTTTATAGCCTTGTCTTTTTTAACTCCTTTTGTGGATAGCACCTCTTCTCTTAAACTCTCTGCCTCCACCTCTAAGTCAATATCTTTTAAAAGTTTCTGTATAGCTTCGGCACCTATTCCTACTTCAACTCCGTATAGTTCGGAATCTTCTTGGTACAATTGATCTTCAATTTCTATCCATTCATCTTCACTAAGTAATTTTTTATAATTAAGACTATTGCAGTTACCTGGTCTAGTAACAACATATGAATTAAAATATACAATCTGCTCTACATCTTTTAAAGGAATATCAAGTAAAAGTGAAATATAGCTAGGAGAGCCTTTTAAATACCATACATGAGTTACTGGGGCTGCAAGTTCAACATAACCCATTCTGTGTCGTCTGACTTTAGACTCAGCAACCTCGACTCCGCAACGCTCACAGATGATCCCTTTGTACCTAACGCGCTTGTATTTCCCACAGTGACATTCCCAATCTTTTACAGGTCCAAAAATCCTTTCGCAAAATAGGCCATCCATCTCTGGTTTTAACGTCCGATAATTTATGGTTTCAGGTTTTGTTACCTCACCTACACTTTCTCCGTTAGGTAATACACGTTCACCCCATTTTCTTATTCTCTCTGGGGAAGCTAGATTAATCTTAACATAGTCAAAATACTGTTCCAATTTAGGCATGAGATATTTCTTGAATTAGTAAATTTTATATTCACAAACAGCTCTATATTTAAGATTAAAGGAACGAGTTTTCTAAAGTATCGCGAAGTACTGATTCGTAGATTGGTCGAGAATTGTTTCTTCTTACGGTTAAATTGGACATTAAATCTACTTCTATACCGCGAGTCTGCCCATCAGGGAGATTTTCAATCTTATAAGCTCCTATATCTAATCCTAAAGATTGTAATTCTCGCATAAGAACTTTAAATGACTCAGGTGTTCCAGGTCTCGGAATAGGTTTTCCCTTTACAATGGCATTTAATGTCTCGTTTCTACCCTGCATATCATCAGATTTTACAGTCAGAAGTTCTTGTAAGGTATAAGAAGCTCCAAAAGCCTCTAAAGCCCAAACCTCCATTTCTCCTAAACGCTGACCACCATGTTGAGCTTTACCACCCAATGGTTGCTGAGTAACTAGTGAATAAGGTCCTGTAGATCTAGCGTGAATTTTATCATCCACAAGATGTACCAGTTTTAACATATACGAGATTCCAACCGTAACAGGATTATCAAATTTTTCGCCTGTTCTACCATCAAAAATGGCAACTTTCCCCGGATGACGAAGATCGAATAGCCAATTTTTGTTGGAATATCCTTGAGCTCTCATTAAAGCGTCATTTACTAAAACTCTAGACGCTTCAGCTCCATACATTTCATCAAAAGGGATAATTTTAAATCGTTTATTTAAATTTTCTGCTGCTAATCCTAATAAACACTCAAATATTTGTCCAACGTTCATTCGAGAAGGGACCCCTAATGGGTTTAAAACAATATCGACAGGGGTCCCATCAGGCAAATATGGCATATCTTGTCGAGGCAAGATTTTGGAAATGATTCCCTTATTTCCGTGTCTACCTGCCATTTTGTCCCCAACTTGAATTTTTCTACTTTGAGCTACATATACTCGAATAACTATATTTGCTCCCGTAGGCAATTCATCTCCTTTTTCTCTCGTAAAAATTCGAACATCTAAAACACGACCTCTACCACCATTCGGAACCCTCAATGAACTATCCCGTACATCTCTAGTCTTTTCTCCAAAAATTGCTCTCAACAATTTACCTTCAGGGGGTTGATCAGATTCACCTTTTGGCGTCACTTTTCCAATTAAAATATCACCTGATTCTACCCAAGAACCTAACAAAATTATTCCATTATCGTCTAATTTTCGTAAAGAATAATCGCCCACGTTCGGGATCTCACGTGTAATCTCTTCTGATCCGAGTTTAGTCTGTCGTGCCTCTATTTCATATTTCTCTATATGAACAGACGTGTAAACATCATTGTAAACAAGCCTCTCACTTATAAGGAAAGCATCCTCATAGTTATAACCTTCCCAGGGTAAGTATGCGACTAAAATATTTTGGCCTAGAGCTAACTCACCTCCTTCAGTGGCAGCTCCATCAGCTATTACCTGTCCAGAAATAACCGTTTCACCCAGCCAAACCAAAGGCCTTTGATTTATACATGTATCTTGATTGGACCTTTGATATTTTTGTAAATTATATAAGATCTCTTTCCCATCTAGATCAGTAACACAAATCTTGTCAGCTGATACGTAAGTGACTTTGCCAGTTGAAACACTGACTGTAACCATACCAGAATCTCTGGCAGCTTGTGCTTCCAGGCCTGTCCCTATAAGTGGACTTTCAGGATATAATAAAGGTACGGCCTGTCTTTGCATATTAGAACCCATTAGAGCTCTATTAGCATCATCGTGTTCTAAGAAAGGTATTAAAGATGTAGCAATAGATATTACCTGAATTGGAGATACGGCTCTGTAATTCACTTGGCTTGTAAATGCGGTTGTGAATTCCTGTCTATAACGCACGGGAATTATATCAGCTTTTAAAAAGCCTTCTGAATCCAAGGAAGTATCTCCGGGAGCAATTCGAAAATCATCCTCCTGATCTGCGGTTAAATAAACAACTTCTGAATCTAAAGCTATCTTACCTTCAGTGACTTTATGAAATGGAGTTTCTATAAATCCATACGAATTGATCCGTGCGTGAGTAGCTAAAACACCAATTAGTCCAGCATTTGGACCTTCAGGAGTTTCAATTGGACAAATCCGACCGTAGTGACTTGGGTGAATGTCTCTAACAGCAAAACCAGCACGATCTCTACTTAACCCTCCAGGACCTAGTGCACTAACACGACGTTTATGGGTTAGTTCAGCTAAAGGATTAGTCTGATCCATAAACTGTGAAAGCTGACTTGACCCAAAAAATTCTCTAATTGAAGCTATAATAGGCTTTGGATTTACTAATGTATTTGGAGTGAGAGAGTTGATATCACAAATCGTCATTCTTTCTTTAATAATTCGTTCTAGCCTGTTCAGTCCAATTCGTACTTGATTTTGTAGTAGTTCTCCAACTGAACGGACTCTTCTATTACCGAGGTGATCTATGTCATCAATTTCTCCCACATCAAATTTTAGGTTTATTAGATAGTCTATGGCAGCTAGTGTGTCTTGAGGTGTTAAGACTCGAATATTCTCTGGAATATTTAAACTTAATTTTTTATTTAGTTTGTATCGACCAACTTTTCCAAGATCATATCGTTTAGGATCAAAAAATCGTGAATAAAGTATTTGTTGACCTCCATTTACAGTCGATGGTTCGCCAGGTCTGAGTTTGGTATACATTTGTATTAAAGCCTCTTCAGTTGTGTAATTCCCCTCAACTCTAAATGTCTTTTTCAAATATTCTGGGTGTTGCAATCCACTGTAGATATCATTGTCACTTAACCCCATAGCTTTTAGAAAGACATGAGCAGGAATTTTTCTTGTTTTATCCACTCGAACCCAGACCAGATCATTTTTATCAGTTTCGAACTTAACCCAAGCTCCTCTATTTGATATGAGACTTCCACTGTAGGTTCTTCGTCCCTGCTTATCTGTTTCAGACTTGTAGTAGATACCTGGACTTCTAACAATTTGATTGACTATAACTCTCTCAGCACCATTAATAATAAATGTTCCTCTATCTGTCATTAGAGGTAAATCTCCAACAAAGACTTCTTGTTCTTTGATAACACCTGTATCTTTATTAATTAAGCGTGCAGGTACATAGACTTGAACAGAGTAAGTAGAGTCTCGTCTCTTTGATTCGTAAACACTATATCTCGGACACTTTAACTTATACTGGTCTCCAAAAAAATGTAGCTCTAAATTCCCTGTATAATCTGTAATAGGTGAAAAACTTTTTATCTCCTCAGCAAGTCCTTCCTCTAAAAACCAGCAGAAACTTGCACGTTGAATTTCTACTAAATCAGGCAAGATAAAAGTAGAAAATTTAGTGCTAGTCATAAGAGTCTTATCTCCTAAATAATATGTTTTTAAATTGTTTGAGAACAAATTATAAATACTTAAAATAAAATCAGAAAAATTTTATTGAATTCAGTAAAGTCTCAAGTTTGTAATAGTAATAGAATATTTTGTGTTAATAAAAATTATAAAAAGCCAGCAAAGAATTACCGACTTATTTTCATATATCGACTATATAAATCTATGATTTATTTAGTGCCTGATATTTTTTAAAGGCCCTATTTAAAGATGATTTTTTTGAATTGCCGTTATTAGAATGGAGAATACCTTTTTGCACAGCTTTATCTATCTTACTGTAACTTAGCGAGATTAAATCTGTGACTGATTTTATATTGGTACTATTTAATGTACTAATAGAAACAAGAGTTTTCTTTATCAATGTTTTAACGGTCGATTTGTAGGCTTTATTTCTTAACCTATTTCTTTCAGATACCTCTATGCGTTTACAAGCTGATTTTGTGTTAGCCATTATAATCTCCTAGACTTTACAGATTAAAATTAATTTCTTTCTTCTAAAAATTGTATATTTCGATAAGGATTATAACACAGAAGAATATTCCCGTTAAAATCTTTTGATCTTTCGAACTAATCCAGTTCTATTTAAGATCTCTAAAATTTCATTAGTACCTGATTGAAAAAACTATTCATCTGAAGACGGTAGAGAAAAGAGAATAGAATGGCAGAGGATAGTTATGCACAATCTAATTGTTAGATTAAAATTTTAAAAAGAATTAAAAATATCCTCAATAAATTATCGAGAATTCATATGCGTAATCTAAAAATTGCATTACAATAAAAAATATTTCTAAATAATTAGACAAATAAAAAAATATATTACAGAAAAAAGATGGCAAAGAGCAAAGGTGCTAGGATAGTTGTGACTTTAGAATCAAAAACTCCATCTGGAGTCTACAGGTATACAACGACAAAAAACAGACGTAATACACCGAACAGATTAGAAATAAAAAAATATTGCCCTCTGTCGCAAAAACATGAGGTGTTTAAAGAAATTAAATAAAAGACAACATTATGGCAATCTATAGACGTAAACTATCTCCTTTAAAAACAACGGATACCATAGATTATAAAGACGTAGAATTGTTGAGTAAATTTTTAACTGAGCAGGGAAAAATTTTACCTCGTAGAGTAACTGGTCTAACCACAAAACAACAGACTAGATTAACAAAAGCTGTAAAAAAAGCCAGAATTCTGGCTCTTTTACCCTTTGTTAGTAGAGATATCTAATTCCAATACATTCTAAAATAAAACATGTAAATATTACATAACTAATTTTAGAATGTATTTTTTTTCTTCGGTATTAAATCAAATGCAGTTAAGGTATCACCTACTTTCCAAGAATCAAATTCACTAAGAAAAATACCACATTCCGATCCAGAACTAACTTCTAAAACATTTTCTTTTAACCTTTTTAAAGATCCTATAAAGCCTTTATGTATTACTGAGTTCTCTCTTATAACGTGAATAAAAGCTGATTTACTAATTTTTCCTTCAGTAACTAGAGAACCAGCTACGAAACTTTTCGCTAGAGGAAAAACTGTTTTGATAACAGCTGAACCCATGAATTTTTCTTCATACTGCGGTCCAATTATGGAGTCAATCATTGATTGTACAAAATCAAATAAATCATATATCACATCAAAAGATTTGATGGTTATGGACATATTTTTGGCAGTTTTTTCTGCACCACTGGCAAGTGCTGTGTTGAATGCAATCAAAGTAGCTGAACTCGTGGCTGCAAATTCAACATCCGTTTCTGTTATTTCACCAGCGCAAGAATACAAGACCCGAATCTGAATTTTTGAATCATTGTTCTTGTTTAGTGTGGAACTAATAGCTTCTGCAGATCCCTGCGTGTCCGTTTTTATGATCAAATTAATTTTTGACCTCGTTTCGGAATCTGAAACGCTATAATTTTCTGAAAATTGTGGAGGTGAATTAAAGGTAGGTTTTGTAGATGAATCCAAGGAAGATATGAATATTTTAGCTTCCTTCTCATCTTTAAAGGATATAAAATGATCTCCTACCGACGGTACTTTTGTTAATCCCCATATAAGTACAGGAGCTGATGGACCAGCTTCCTTAATAGATTCTCCCACGGAATTTACCATACCTCTTATTTTGGCAAGTCCTCCTCCTAAATAAACTAAGTCTCCAACTCGCAGAGTTCCATTTTGAACCAATATGGACGCAACTGCCCCCCTCGTTCTATCTAAATTAGATTCTATAATGGTTCCTTCGGATAGGCTATTCGGATCTGCTTTCAGTTCCATCATGTCCGATAATAAAAGAATCATTTCTAATAATGTATCTATATTAGTTCCTTGAAGAGCACTAATTGGTACCATAAGGGTATCTCCACCCCAATCTTCTGAAATCAAGTTATACTTACTAAGTTCCTCTTTTAACAATTCTACATTCGCATCTTTTTTATCAATCTTGTTTATTGCAACTATAATAGGAACTTTCGCGGATTGTATCTGTCTTATAGCTTCAAGTGTTTGAGGTTTTATACCATCATCTGCAGCGACCACTAAAACAGCTATGTCTGTCACGGACACTCCTCGAGATCTCATATTTGAAAATGCTTCGTGTCCCGGTGTGTCTAGAAACACTAATTTTCTATCTTGATCCTTATAAACTACAGTTACTTCATAAGCCCCAATTTTTTGAGTTATACCACCCACTTCTTTTTTCGCAATTTGAGTTTTCCTAATTTTATCTAGGAGCGTTGTTTTACCATGGTCTACATGTCCCATTATCGTGACGATGGGAGGTCTTGGAGCTAAGACGCTTGAAATTGATGGGATTAATTCAACACGTCTTTTTTCATTAAAGTTTTGGTCTGATACTAATTTAACTTCTATTCCAAACTCTTGACCTAATTTTTGAGCAGTCGTAAGATCAATAATTTGATTCACTGTGACGGAAATACCTTTTAGAAACAGAGATTTAATAATCTCCGTTGTAGAAATAGAGAAAATATCCGCTAATTCTTGAACTGTTTTAGGTTGTTCTAGGTTAACAAAGGTTGGCTTTTCCAACTTTATATTTTCAAGATCTTTTTTCTGAGAAGAACTAGTATTTTTCTTTTTTTTTGATGTTGAAGCTGTGACTCCTTTTTGTCTTACAGTAAAAGAAACTGTTAGAGTTTCGGCACTGATTGGTTTAGTAGGTCTAGCTAGAGGCAGTAAAGAAATATCTGGATTAAGATCTGTTTTTTCTAATAAATCACTTACGGAGTCATATTCTTCATCAAAACTAACTTTGGAACGACTTTTCTTTTTCAGTTTGAGTTTTGCAGTTGTCCTATCAATATCTCTTTCATCGTCTTTATCATTTTTCTTAACTTTTTTATCTATTTTTATCGAAGGTTTTAAGTTTAAATTTAACAATCCTTGATGAACATCACCTTGTATTGAGGAAAATAATACAGATGGGTTTCTAATTTGAGCTGGAACTACCATTAAAGGAGAGTCTAACTGAATGATGTCATCTTGTAGCACTTTGGGATCATAATAGGCACTTACGAAAAATTGTTTTTTTAGAAATCGACTATACGGTGGTCTAATTTCCAGATATGCTTTACTATTCTTTATTTTCAAAGCAGGCCGACCAGTTTTAATCAAAATTTTTCTCCTGAATATGAAATGTTAGCGCTTAATTTCTTACAAACAAGAAATTTTAGTTAATTTAGAGTGCAAACCATAATCGAATTTCTCCATGAATTAGGATAGATTCTGAGGTTCAACCTTATGAAGTTAATTATACAAAAGAAATCTATCTTCAGTATAGAAAATTACGAGAAATGATATTTGTTTCGACAAAAAAAAAGTAACATTAAAGAATATAAGAATTTTATACATATAGGGTAAACACAATGCCTAGGTTTCAAAAGAATGATAATTTTATCGATAAAACTTTTACAGTCTTAGCTGATATCGTTTTGAAAGTCTTACCTGCTAGTAAACAGGAAAAAGAAGCTTTCTCGTACTATAGAGATGGGATGTCAGCTCAATCAGAGGGTGAATATGCAGAGGCTTTGGAAAACTACTATGAAGCTTTACGTTTGGAGGAAGACCCATACGATAGAAGTTACATTTTGTACAACATAGGTTTAATTTATGCAAGTAATGGCGAATATGTAAAAGCATTGGAATATTATCATCAAGCATTAGACTTAAATTCAAGACTCCCTCCAGCGATAAATAATATAGCCGTTATTTATCATTATCAAGGTGTAAAAGCCTCGGAAAGGAAAGATCTCGAAACTGCGCGGACTATGTTCGATAAAGCGGCAGAATATTGGAAACAAGCTATTCGATTAGCTCCTAACAACTATATAGAAGCTCAGAACTGGCTTAAAACCACTGGACGAATGTCGTCTGACAACCTATACTGAAATAGGATATGATTTTAAGTGATTCTAGCAAAAAGTACTTTATTAAAGAAAGAAAACTTTTGACAAATACTTTGTATAAGTAATAGTAAAAAAAAAAATTTATTTATAGATTTTTGAATATCATGAAGTTTTAATTTCACAGTGGAAGTATGATATCTGATAGATTAAAAATTTATTACGAAACAATTATTGTTTATTAAAAAAAGGAAGTCAAAAGTAATATGGTTAAAACTGCAACAAGTACTGGTTTCATAACTCAAATTATTGGCCCTGTGGTAGACGCAGAGTTCCCTAATGGAAAACTGCCAAAAATTTATAATGCAATTATTGTAGGAGAAGGAAGCTCGGCTGTAACGTGTGAAGTCCAACAATTACTTGGAAATAACAGAGTTAGAGCTGTTTCTATGACATCTACAGATGGTCTGAAAAGAGGGATGGGTGTCGCTGATACAGAAAATGCTATTAGTGTTCCAGTCGGAAAAGTAACTCTAGGCCGTATTTTTAATGTGTTAGGTGAAGCAGTTGATAATATGGGTGATCTTAAAGTAGAGAAAACTCTACCTATCCATAGATCTTCCCCAGCTTTTACAGATTTAGAAACAAAACCTTCCATTTTTGAAACCGGGATAAAAGTAGTAGACTTACTTGCACCTTATAGACGGGGAGGTAAAATCGGTTTGTTTGGTGGAGCTGGTGTAGGAAAAACTGTTTTAATTATGGAACTTATTAACAATATTGCTAAAGCACACGGAGGAGTATCCGTATTTGGTGGTGTTGGAGAAAGAACGAGAGAAGGTAATGACCTTTACATGGAAATGAAAGAATCTAAAGTTATCAATGAGGAAAACTTAGGCGAATCCAAAGTAGCTCTTGTATATGGTCAAATGAATGAGCCACCAGGAGCTCGTATGCGAGTTGGTCTTACAGCTTTAACAATGGCTGAATACTTCCGTGATGTAAATAAACAAGACGTTTTGTTATTTATTGATAACATATTCAGATTCGTTCAAGCAGGTTCTGAAGTATCAGCTTTACTTGGTCGTATGCCATCTGCGGTAGGATATCAACCTACTTTAGCTACAGAAATGGGAGCATTACAAGAAAGAATTACGTCAACAACTGAAGGTTCTATCACATCTATTCAAGCAGTGTACGTACCTGCTGATGACTTAACAGACCCGGCACCGGCGACAACTTTCTCTCACCTTGACGCCACAACTGTACTGTCTAGAAACCTTGCTGCAAAAGGTATATATCCTGCAGTAGACCCACTAGACTCTACATCTACAATGCTTCAAATTGATATTGTAGGCAAGTTACATTATTCAACGGCTCAAGCGGTTAAACAAACTCTACAAAGATATAAAGAACTCCAAGATATTATCGCGATTTTAGGTTTAGATGAATTATCTGAAGAGGATAGACAGACTGTAGCGCGTGCTAGAAAAATAGAACGTTTCTTATCTCAACCATTCTTTGTTGCAGAAGTATTTACAGGTTCTCCAGGTAAATATGTATCTTTAGCAGATAGCATAAAAGGCTTTAATATGATCTTAAACGGTGAGTTAGATGAGTTACCTGAACAATCATTCTATTTAGTTGGTAATATAGATGAAGCTATTAACAAAGCAAAAAGCTTAAAAGGATAGGTATATAAAAATGTCTTTACATGTTAATATAATAGCACCTGATAGAAATGTATGGGACTCTAATGCAGAAGAAGTGATACTTCCAAGCAGTACAGGCCAACTTGGTATTTTAAAAGGACATGCCCCTTTGTTAACCGCACTAGATATAGGGGTTATGAGAGTTCGAGTAGATAAAGAGTGGATTCCAGTGGTCTTAATGGGGGGATTTGCTGAAGTTGAAAATGATGAGCTAACAATTTTAGTTAATGGAGCGGAAGAAGGGTCAAAAATTAATAAGGACGAAGCACAAAAAAACTTAGAACTTATGACAACTCGATTTAACGAAGCTCAAACTAGTAAAGAAAAAATTGAAGCAACTCAAAATTTGCGAAAAGCTAGGGCTCGTGTACAAGCCTCAAGTTTATAAAATAAATACAGGTATATAAAATTTTATATACCTGTATTTATTTATTAAAGATAATTATCTTAAATGGAAATATTTTATAGACTGATAATTTATGATGACTACAGAAAAGAAATTACTAATTCCCTACAGTTTAGATATTAAACAAAATGATGCCGAAATGTCTTTATCAGATCACTTGGAAGAATTGCGGCAACGTGCATTTTGGTCCGTTAGTATTTTACTCAGTTCAATTGTCTTATGTGTAGTGAGTGTAAAAAATATTGTGAAAATTTTACAAGAGCCTGCTTTAGGTATAAAGTTTTTACAGTTCGCGCCAGGCGAATACTTCTTCGCATCGATAAAGGTAGCGGCATATAGTGGGTTATTGCTAAGCAGTCCATTTCTAATCTATCAAATTATCTTATTCGTTTTACCAGGAATGACAAAAAATGAGCGTAAAACAATTCTCCCGATAATATTAGGTGCAATAACATTATTTTTATTTGGTTTAATGTTTGGGTATTCAGTTCTAGTACCCGCGGCTCTAAATTTTTTCATTAACTATGGATCAGAAGTTGTGGAACCATTTTGGTCTTTTGAACAATACTTTGAATTTATTCTTGTCTTACTATTTAGTACAGGGTTAGCGTTTCAACTACCGGTTGTACAAATAATGTTGGGCTTATTACGCATCGTATCCGGAGAGACTATGATCTCTATTTGGCGTTATGTGATTCTTGGATCTACAGTAATAGGAGCAATTCTAACTCCCTCCGTAGATCCCCTAACTCAAATTTTAATGTCTTCTATAGTGATAATATTATATTTTTTAGGTGCTGGTGTTGTACTCTTAATAGAAAAAAGTAGAAGAAATGTTGATTATAACATTGACTTTTAAGTTAAAATATTAGAGTTAATGTTCTTATTTGGGATTTAAATCGAACCTACCAAAAGAACCTTTTATAGATCTGATGTTAACCTGAGATTTATGGAACTATAATTTAAATTAAAGTAAGTATTACTAAACTGCAAAACCTTACTTTATCGAGTTATAATTCTTACATAGAATATAAGCCTATTTTAAGTATTCGTTTGAGTACTTCCAGTTATCTATTTTAAGAAACAGTTCGGAGACTAATGAAATATAATTATTTATTAAATTTAACTAAAAGTTTAACCTATAGCATCTTAAGCCTATCTTTAGTATCTACTATCATTGTACCGAGTTTCTCGAGTGCTTTTCCAATTTTCGCACAACAAGCTTATGAGAACCCTCGTGAGGCTACAGGAAGAATTGTATGCGCAAACTGTCATTTAGCTCAGAAACCAGTGGAAATCGAAGTTCCACAAGGTGTTTTACCTGACACAATATTTACTGCTGAAGTTGAAATTCCTTACGATCTATCTGTTAAACAAGTAACAGGAGATGGTACAAGAGGTCCACTAAATGTAGGTGCTGTATTAATTTTACCTGAAGGATTCACACTCGCACCAAAAGATAGGCTCTCAGAAGAATTAAAAGAAGAAACTAAAGGTGTAACTATATCTACATACAGTGCATCTAAATCAAATATTTTAGTAGTAGGCCCAATTCCTGGCGATAAGCATCAGAAGATTGTCTTCCCTTTATTATCTCCTAATCCGGCAGAAAACAAAAATGTTCACTTCATTAAATATCCTATCTATGTAGGGGCAAATCGAGGTAGGGGGCAAGTTAACCCAACGGGTACCAAAACTAACAATACTTTATATACTTCTCCAACAGAAGGTCAAATAACAAAGATAGATAAAGTGACTGCTGGTGGATACAACTTATCTATAAAATCCAAACGTGGAGATACAGTGACGGTTACGATTCCAGCGGGACCAGAGCTTCTTATTAAGGAAGGGCAACCCGTTGTTCCAGATCAAGCATTGACAGTTGATCCTAACGTAGGTGGATTTGGTCAAACTGAGACTGAAATAGTACTACAAAGCCCAGCTAGAGTAAAAGGAATGATTGCGTTCTTCTTTACTATTATATTGGCTCAAATATTACTTGTACTGAAGAAAAAACAATTTGAAAAAGTACAGTTGGCAGAAATGAACTTCTAATAAAATGCATGTGTAATACGTCAATAGACTGTGTTACACATGCATTCATTTTTTCTGAAAATTTAGAAGTAATCCTCAAACGTCCTTATATTTAATATTTATCGAATTTCAATCAGTTGTTTAAAAGAGCTAGAATCTAAAATGGCTAATTGGGCTAGCATTTTTCTGTTCAAAGCTATATTAGACTTTTTCAAATTATTTATAAAAGAGTTATAGTTCAAACCATTTTCTCTAACCGCCGCATTGATTCGAACAATCCACAAACTCCGAAATTCACGTTTTCTTCGCTTTCTACCTACATAAGAATACCTTAAAGCTTTCATTACTTGCTGATTTGCCATTCTAAAAAGCTTTGAATGTGTACCACGAAAACCTTTAGCGATTTTTAATATTTTATTTCTTCTGTTGCGAGCGACATTACCTCTTTTTACTCTTACCATTTTATTCTTACTTGGGTTTTATACTGTTTTTAACGTCTTTTATAGATAAGGAAGCATACTACGTAAAGCAATAGAGTCTCCAAATGATACTGTCATATGAGTAGATAAAGATCTTTTTCGTTTAGCCGATTTTTTTTCTAACAAATGGCCTTTAAAAGCTCTCCGTCTTATAAATAACCCATTTACTGTTTTACGGAATCGTTTTTTTGCAGAATGTCGAGTTTTTAATTTACCCATGTTAACTTATAGTTTAATTTTAAAGATTTCATATTTATATTATAACTAATAAAAAAAGATGTAAATGACTCGCCATGAGATTTTTTACACCTTTTTTTTTACGAGTTACCAAGAATTGGTTGAACAATCGAAGATAGCCAATTAGTTATTAGTTTTATAATAATTCTACTAACGCTAGTTTCTAGTTCTTGGAACATTTTCATGTTCATAGTAAATGAGACATTGGCTTCAGCTACAATGTTATCTGCAAGAGTGGAATCTAGCACTAGAGAGTCCAAAGCTTTTTTGTAGTTTTGTTTGAACTCTTGCTCATCAGATACTTGATCAAATTCGTAAAATGCTAGACCTTTTCCATCAGTTAAATTCATCGCTCTCTGAGCTATTTTTTTTAATATTTGTCCTCCAGACAAATCTCCTAAATATCTTGTATACGCATGAGCCACCAATAATTCAGGTCTTTCTCTAGATATAATTTGTATTCTTTGCACATAAGCCTGAGTAGCTTCTGAAATTTGAATTAAGGATTTCCAATCTGATCCATAATAATAACTTAGATCTGACTCCAGGTTTTGTCGTCGGTTTAACTCTGGAAAATAAATAGGTTTAAGGTAAGGGTTTTCTTTATTTCTTTCCATTTCTTCTTCCATTGCAGAATAAACAAAATAAAGATTAGACACAAGCTTACGATATGAATCTTTATCAATTACTCCCCCCAAAAAAGACTTCACAAAACTTACATTTTCTGCCATGCTATGTGACTTACTTGTTCCTTCCCTTAATTGAGTTGCTAAATTATTTGTCATATGAATAAATATCTAGATAATTTTATTTATAACGTCCTCATCTATACAATAGTTCTTTAATATGCCTTGTCTACTAAAATGAAATGAATATTGATATTTATATTGTAAAAAATTTCTCTCTAAGAAAGATTTTTTGATAAAGATTAACATATTTAAAATCCAATTCCACATCTAAAAAACTTCCATATTTGCTACAGATTTTTGGGTTATGGAATAAAAACTAAATTTAGGTATGGCTAACTTTATAAAGATAAATTCTTTTAGTGAACCCACTACAAAGATACTTATATAGTATAATGTTATATCAAGTACAGAAGTACTAGATCTGAATTCTGGTACAATCAACACACATAATAACTATTTACACAAATTTTTATGGATATAATAAGTTTAGGATGGTCTTCTTTAATGGTCATGTTTACTTTTTCACTAGCATTGGTAGTATGGGGTCGAAACGGTTTTTAAACTAAACTTAGTAATATTTAACATAAAAAGGAGAAGACTATGGGAAATGAGATCATTACAGCCGGCTCTATTAGTTTCGTTATAACACTAATTGGACTAGCCTTAGGATTTGCGTTATTAAAACTGCAAGGAGAATAAAGTTTTCGATAAAAATCGATATATAAGGAGGAAGGATTTTTATCAGAAATTCCTTCCAGAATTAAATTTTACTATATTATGCTACATACAATTTGGACTCTATGCTCTGTAATATTAATTTTTTTCATAATCCTACACAATCCAAAATCCCAAGGTATAACGAGTCAAAATCAAATTTTTGGAAACACAAGGAGCAGTGAAGAAAATATAACAAAGATTACTTGGATTTTAACTAGTGTATTTTTTACTTTAACGATATATATTTCATCCGGAAACAATAATTAATGAGTAGATTATATGGTTGCTCAATGCCCTGTGCCAAAAAGTCAAAGACCTCTTAATGAATATAATGAATTAAAAAATTCCTTTGGTTTTAAATGGACTGTGAGAAACCCAAAACTATTCTTTAAAACTATTGGGATGTTTTTAACTTTAATCTTATTATTTACTACTTTTCTTTTTACAAGTATATATGACTGGCAGCATAATTTTCTAAGATTCTTCTTATCAACATTAGGCACGTCTTTCTTAATATTCACAATGATAATTTTAAAATTCTATTTATCATGGAAATATGTTTACGATCGTCTAATGAATGCGGCGGTAAATTACGAAGAATCTGGTTGGTATGATGGTCAAACATGGATTAAAACTAATAAAATTTTAATGCAAGATCGTCTAATAGGTAGTTACGAAGTGTTACCAACTCTTAACCGATTAAAATTACTATTATGTACAGGAATTGTAATAACCTTAGGAACTTTGTTTACGTCTATTCAAATTGGTTTATAAAATAATATATATATAAAAAATTTATGATATGATATTTTAGTGTTAAACGCGGGGTAGAGCAGTCTGGTAGCTCGTCGGGCTCATAACCCGAAGGTCAATGGTTCAAATCCATTCTCCGCTATTAAATTTTATTTTTCTGGTAAAATCTTTTATTGATGGTATAATTGTTTTATAAGATCTCAATTTCATAAAATTATATATGAGCGAAACATTAAATTTACAAATACCCTCTCCAACGTTTGAAGGAAGCACTGGTGGATGGTTAAGAGCTGCAGAAGTTGAAGAAAAATATGCAATCACTTGGACAAGTCCAAAAGAACAGGTTTTTGAAATGCCGACAGGCGGTGCAGCAATAATGAGGAAAGGAGAAAATCTTCTTTATCTAGCCAGAAAAGAACAGTCTTTAGCTCTTGCAACGCAAGTAAAAACAAACTTTAAAATTACAGATTACAAAATTTATAGGATATTTCCAAGTGGAGAAGTGCAGTACCTACACCCTAAGGATGGTGTATTCCCAGAAAAAGTTAATGCAGGTCGAGTAGGAGTAGGTAACGTTTCTCATTCTATAGGTAAAAATCTTAATCCAGCCCAAGTCAAATTTACAAACAAGTCAATCAACTAAACAAAGGCTGCTGTTTACAAGGCAGCCTTACTGGAGAGGTGGCAGAGCTGGTCGAATGCGTCTGATTTGAAATCAGAAGAGACTTTGCGGTTTCCGTGGGTTCGAATCCCACTCTCTCCTTTTATAAATAATGATAGGAAGTAACCTTTTTCAGTTTAAGTTACTTAGAATATGCAGCGGGTGACGCGATTCGAACGCGCGACATCAACCTTGGCAAGGTTGCGCTCTACCACTGAGCTACACCCGCATATTTTATACTCACATGTATATAGTAAATCTCAAAGAAGTATTTGTCAATGTATCTAGGAAAAACCACCCTTAAACAAAACGTAAAGGATGGTTAGTCATATATTTAAATAATGAATGAATTAAAAGCTGCTGTCACGATAACAAGACCAAACCATAACCCAGCTCCTGTGTAAACAACTCCTTTAGATTTTTCCCATTCCCCTGGAGATACTAAGATAACAGGAACTCCCACTACAAGAGCAAAAGACAACAGTATTAAGATACTAACAAGTAATTGTAAAATAGCTACCATATTCTTTTTCCTCAGAAATAATATTCGCATTTCAAAGAAATCTTTACTCTCCAACTTCAGAAATTTATAAGCAAGAGAAAAAAGATCATTCAGATACATGTTATACTATTCGTTTCTATTTGTGACGATTATTTCGTAAATAAAATACAAGAAATAAAAACATGCATTAATTCTTAATTAAATAAGTTTTAAAAACTATTCTCAATAGTTAATTAGGTTTAAATTAAGCTATATTGTAAACTATATAATAGATGAATAGAAAATTAATGCCTTTTTAATTTTTTATTCAGTCTTTACAAATTACATTGTTTTAGTAAAGAGGTTACTTACTATATGACAGAAACTTTATTATTGGCGAAGCTACCAGAAGCTTATGCAATTTTCAAACCAATTATTGACGTAGCTCCAGTTATTCCTGTGTTTTTTCTTTTATTGGCATTTGTTTGGCAAGCTGCAGTTGGATTTAGATAAATAAAAAAGTTGGGGTATTTCTATCTTATAGAACCCCAACTTTTTCTTTTATTATGATATCTAATGTATAATAAAAATTATTAAGTTTAGAGTTACATGGCATCTCATTAACACAATTTATATTAAGAATAGCAAACTAATAAAATGATAGAACCTTTATTATTTGGAATTGTTCTAGGATTAATACCTGTGACATTGGCAGGTTTGTTCGTGGCAGCTTATCTTCAGTATAGAAGAGGAAACCAATTCGGATTATAGTAAATCCTTATATTAAAAAAACCTATTAACTTAGTAGTAGTTACATATTTTTATCTATGTAATTACTACTGCATTTATTTTTCTACCAACTAGATTTAGTAACACCAGGTAAGAGACAGTTATGAGCCATTTCTCTTAAAACATGTCTAGAGATACCAAAATTTCTGTAATAACCACGGCTTCGACCCGTCATCCAACATCTATTTCTTAATCTTGAAGGAAAAGAATTTCGGGGTAACGCTTGAAACCTACCGTAGAATGAAAGTTTTTCTTGAAAAGATGAAGAGTTTTTTATTAGTTTTTTAATTTCTGTTCTTTTTTTACCATATTTAAGTACAAGGGCTTGGCGTTTTTTTTCACGCTCTATCATATTCTTCTTTGCCATATATTTAACCAATTAATTTTTATTAATGATTTAATACTTTACCAGATAACAAATAAAATTTTATCCTTCTGACTTAATTATATTAAAGCTATCTAGGATAGCTTTAATACAAATTCTTACATCTAACCAAATTTACCAGTAGTAGATGCGATCACAAACGCAGCATAAGTGAAAATATATCCAACTGTAAAGTGAATTAATCCAACAAGTCTAGCCTGAACTATAGATAGAGCAACAGGTTTGTCTTTCCATCGAACAAGATTTGCTAGGGGAGTTCTTTCATGAGCCCAAGCAAGTGTTTCAATAAGTTCTTGCCAGTAACCTCTCCAAGAAATTAGGAACATGAATCCAGTAGCCCAGATTAAATGACCAAACAAGAACATCCATGACCATACAGATAGACTGTTCATCCCATAAGGATTATAACCATTAATAAGAGGTGAAGAATTCAACCAAAGGTAGTCTCTTAACCAACCCATTATATATGTTGAAGATTCATTAAACTGACCAGGATTTCCTTGCCAAATTGTTACATGTTTCCAATGCCAGTAGAAAGTTACCCAACCTATAGTATTTAACATCCAGAACATAGATAGATAAAATGCATCCCAAGCGGAGATATCACATGTACCACCACGACCAGGACCATCACATGGGAAACTGTAACCAAAATCTTTTTTATCTGGCATCAGTTTAGAACCTCGAGCGTCTAGTGCTCCCTTAACTAAAATCAATGTAGTAGTGTGTAAAGCTAATGCGATGGCATGGTGTACTAAGAAATCACCTGGTCCTATTGGTAAAAAGAGTGAATTTTTACCATCATTAATAGCGCTTAACCATCCAGGTAACCAAATGTTACTACTCGCATTAGATGCCAAACTTCCAGTAGAAGATAGTAGGACGTCAAAACCATATAAGGCTTTTCCTGATGAAGCTTGAATCCATTGTGCAAATACGGGTTCAACTAAGATTTGTTTTTCAGGCTGTCCAAAAGCAACAACAACGTCATTGTGTACATAAAGACCTAAAGTATGGAAACCGACAAATAGGGAAACCCAGCTTAGATGAGATATAATCGCTTCTTTATGCTCTAAAATCCTTGCAAGAACGTTGTTTTTGTTTTGTTCTGGATCATAGTCACGCACAAAGAATATAGCTCCATGGGCAAAAGCACCCACCATTAAAAATCCAGCAATATATTGATGATGTGTGTATAAAGCAGCTTGTGTCGTGTAATCTTTAGCTATAAAAGCATATGACGGCAGTGCGTACATGTGCTGAGCAACTAAAGACGTGATTACTCCTAATGATGCTAATGCTAACCCTAGTTGGAAATGTAATGAGTTTGTAAGCGTTTCAAACAATCCTTTGTGCCCAGCCCCCAATCTTCCTCCTGGTGGTCTATGAGCATCTAGGATTTCTTTTAAACTATGACCAATACCCCAATTTGTACGATACATATGACCAGCAAATATGAACACAACACCAATCGCTAGGTGGTGATGAGCAATATCTGATAACCAAAGAGATTGAGTTTGAGGATGGAATCCTCCTAAGAAAGTTAGAATTGCAGTCCCAGAGCCTTCACTTGTTCCAAATATATGAGTAGAAGTATCAGGAGAAGAAGCATATAAATTCCAATTTCCTGTGAAAAACGGCGTTAAACCAGCTGGATGTGGAGCTACTTTAGTAAAATTATCCCAACCAACGTGTTCTCCTCTAGCTTCAGGAATTGCGACATGTATTAAATGCCCTGCCCATGCTACGGAACTAAAGCCGAACAATCCAGATAAATGATGATTCAATCTGGATTCATTGTTTTTAAACCAAGATAAACCTGGTCTAAATTTTGGTTGCAAATGTAACCAACCTGCAAATAACATTACAGCGGCCAAAACTAACAAGAACAGAGAACCAGCATACAAATCGTTATTATTTCTTAGTCCAATTGTGTACCACCAGTGGTAGACTCCAGACGTAGCAATGTTAACAGGGTAAGAAACTCCACCTTTAGTGAAAGCTTTAATAGCTGGTTGACCAAAGTGAGGATCCCATATTGCATGCGCAATAGGTTTAACTTTTAAAGGATTTAACACCCACTGTTCAAAGTTACCTTGCCATGCTACATGGAAAAGGTTACCCGAAGTCCACAGAAATATAATAGCCAGATGTCCAAAATGTGAAGCAAAAATCTTTTGGTAAAGATTTTCTTCAGTGATACCATCGTGACTTTCAAAGTCATGAGCAGTCGCTAACCCGTACCAGATCCTTCTAGTTGCTGGATCTTGGGCAAGGGCCTGACTAAATTTAGGAAATTTTGTTACCATAATTCTCCCTCAAATACTAGTTACTCTTATCCTACAGAAATGATTCGCGCTAAGAAGAATGCCCAAGTTGTACCGATACCACCAAGAAGGTAGTGTGCCAGACCTACAGCACGCCCCTGTGTAATACTTAAAGCTCTTGGTTGAATCGCTGGGGCTACATGTAATTTATTGTGAGCCCAAACAACAGACTCAATTAATTCTTGCCAGTAACCTCGTCCACTAAACAAGAACATTAAGCTGAAAGCCCAAATGAAATGAGCACCTAGGAAAATTAATCCATACGCAGATAATGCGGAACCATAAGATTGTATTACTTGCGATGCCTGAGCCCACAAGAAGTCTCTCAACCATCCATTAATTGTGATGGCACTCTGAGCAAAATTCCCACCTGTAATGTGAGTTACTGCACCATCTGCTCCAGTAGTACCCCATACATCAGATTGCATTTTCCAACTAAAATGGAAAATAACGACAGATATAGAGTTATACATCCAGAATAGTCCTAAGAAAACTGAATCCCATGCGGAGCTTTGGCATGTACCGCCTCGACCAGGTCCATCGCACGGAAATCTAAAACCTAAATTAGCTTTATCAGGTATTAATCTAGAATTTCTAGAGAACAAGACACCTTTAAGAAGTATAAGAACAGTTACATGGATTGTAAAAGCATGAATATGGTGTACTAAAAAATCTGCTGTGCCAAGAGAAATAGGCATGATTGCAACTTTGTTTCCTACCGCAACAATATCTCCTCCAAAGGCATAACTAGCTGTAGATAGCGCATTAGGCGTCGTGTTTCCAGGAGCTAAAGTATGGATATTTTGAACCCATTGAGCAAATATAGGTTTAAGCTGAATAGCAGTGTCTGAGAACATATCCTGTGTACGACCAAGAGCTCTCATCGTGTCATTGTGGATATATAAACCAAAACTATGAAAACCTAAGAAAATACAAACCCAGTTCAAATGCGAAATAATAGCATCTCTGTGTCTAATAACTCTGTCCAGTAGATTATTGTAGTTTTGTGCAGGGTTATAATCTCTAACCATAAAAATACCAGCATGTGCCGCTGCTCCAGCAATACAGAATCCCCCGATCCACATGTGATGTGTAAATAAAGACAACTGAGTTGGATAATCTGTAGCTATGTACGGATATGGAGGCATCGCATACATATGGTGAGCAACTATAATACTTAAAGAGCCTAGTAAAGCTAGGTTTATTGACAATTGAGCGTGCCAAGATGTTGTTAAAATCTCATAAAGACCTTTGTGGCCTTCACCGGTAAAAGGACCTTTGTGAGCTTCTAAAAGTTCTTTAATACTGTGTCCAATTCCCCAGTTTGTACGGTACATGTGTCCAGCTACAATGAACAAGACAGCTATTGCAAGGTGGTGATGTGCTGTGTCACTTAACCATAGGCCACCTGTAACAGGATTTAAACCGCCTTTAAAAGTTAAGAAATCAGAATATTCACTCCAGTTTAGACTGAAGAAAGGCACCAGTCCTTTGCTAAAACTAGGATAAAGCTGAGCTATCAAGTCTCTGTTCACGACAAACTCATGAGGTAGAGGTATTTCTTGAGGAGCTACACCAGCATCCAGTAGCTTATTGATTGGAAGTGAAACATGGATTTGATGCCCAGCCCAAGATAAAGATCCTAAACCAAGTAAGCCTGACAGGTGGTGATTAAGAATAGATTCAGCATTTTGGAACCATTCTAATTTAGGTGCTGCTTTATGGTAATGGAACCAACCCGCAAACAACAGTAAGCCAGATAAAATCAAACCAGCTAATGCAGACCAGTACAATTCTAACTCACTTGTAATGCCAGATGCTCTCCAAAGTTGGAAAAATCCTGAGGTAACTTGTACACCTTGAAATCCTCCACCTACGTCACCATTTAAAATCTCTTGCCCTACGATAGGCCAAACAACTTGAGTACTTGGTTTAATAGCTGTAGGATTACTTAACCATGCAGTATAATTTGAAAATCTAGCTCCATGGAAGTACATTCCACTCAACCACAAAGATATAATAGATAATTGACCAAAATGAGCGCTAAAAATCTTGCGTGATATATCTTCTAACGAACTAGTATGACTATCAAAATCGTGTGCATCGGCATGTAGGTTCCAAATCCATGTAGTAGTCTTTGGTCCTTTAGCTAACGTCCGAGAAAAATGACCTGGTTGGGCCCATTTTTCGAAAGATGTGCTAACTGGATCTCTATCTACTGTAATCGAAACTTTTTTTGCCTCTTGCTCTGTGGAGCTAATTGTCATTGAGGTTTCCTCTTCTGAGACAAGAAACTAAAAACTCTCGCTTATAAAAGTATACCTAAAGTTATAAAATTGAAATGAATATATAAACTTTCCAATTAGGTTAAGCAAGTTTTGTTATAGTATAACATTATACATGAGTCTTCGAGTGTATTATCTTTCTTCTGTTAAGAATAATTAAAATGTTTTACATAATTATTTAAAAAGAAAAATTTTGTGGATTGTAATAGTATTTAGAGAACTTGAATATTCTTCAAAGATACATTAGATTCGTTGTACTACCTTATTTTAGAACTTTTAAAAACAATTTTATGAACGAACAGGAAATTTTTGATAAAGTGCAAGCAATTATATCCGAGCAACTTGGAGTTGAAAAAAGCCAAGTAACAAAGGATGCAAATTTTGCTAATGATCTTGGTGCAGACTCTTTAGATACAGTAGAATTAGTAATGGCGATTGAAGAAGCTTTTAATATTGAAATTCCAGACGAAACTGCTGAACAGATCTCTAACTTACAACAAGCTGTTGATTTTATAAGACAAAAAGTGGCTGCATAGTCGAGCAAATCTTATAGAGGTAGGACCTATACTTTTATGGATTATCTCTATAGGAATTAAAGTTAAATTATTTTTTAATTTCGTATACTTTCGTTTTAATGACATAGATATCTTTACTCCAAATACGTAGTATGAATAAAAAGGAATTAGTACAAAAAGTTGCAGCTACAACCAAAATGACAAGAAAAGAAATTGAATTTATGTTAAGAGTAACTTTAGAAACACTTATGAATGCCGTTTCTGCTGGAGAAAAGGTACAGCTAGTCGGATTTGGCTCATTTTACAAGAGCAAGGAACAAATAAAAAAAAAGGTGATCTCAACTGATAAATCCAATAACAATAGCTCATTCCCTCCTAAAATAAAGTTTTCTCCTGGAAAATTCTTTAAAGAAAAAGTTAAAGTTTCTTAGTTAAACCTGTTAATTCGAGTATAATTTTAAATAACAAATGGATTGTAATAATCTATTTTTTATTGAGTACTCACAATAACACATAAGGAGAAATTTTGTATGAAACTTGCTTACTGGATGTATGCAGGGCCAGCACATATTGGTACGCTCAGAGTAGCTAGCTCATTTAACAATGTCCATGCAATTATGCATGCTCCCTTGGGTGACGATTATTTTAATGTTATGAAATCGATGCTTGAAAGGGAGCGCGATTTTACACCTGTAACCGCTAGTGTTGTGGATCGACATGTTCTAGCTCGAGGCTCTCAAGAGAAGGTTGTTTCGAATATTACCCGTAAGGATAGTGAAGAACAACCAGATTTAATCGTATTGACACCAACCTGTACCTCTAGTATTTTACAAGAAGATCTACAGAATTTTGTTAATCGAGCATCTTTAGAGGCAAAAGCTGACGTTCTCTTAGCTGACGTAAATCACTATCGAGTAAATGAATTTCAAGCCGCTGATAAAACACTAGAACAGATTGTAGAATTTTATCTGTTAAAAGCAAAAAAATATAATACGTTACCAAATGTTAAAACTACAAATCCATCTGTAAATATTATTGGTTCATTTTGTTTAGGGTTTCATAACCAGCACGATATATCTGAATTAAAAAAAATGTTTAAAGATTTAGGTATAGGTGTCAATCTCATTATTCCAGGGTCCGTTTCTGTAAATGATTTAAAAAATTTACCAAAAGCTTGGTTCAATGTAGTTCCATATAGAGAAACAGGTTTAATGTCTGCGGAATATTTGAAAAAAGAATTTGGAATGCCATATATATCCACCTCTCCAATTGGTATTATAGAAACTGCATCGTTTATAAGAGAGATTCAATCAATATTAAACCAAAAAGGATACTTAGTATCGTTTGAAGATTATATCTATCAACAGACGAAATTTATATCTCAATCAGCTTGGTTTTCTAGATCAATCGATTGTCAAAATTTAACCGGAAAGAGAGCCGTTGTCTTTGGCGATGCTACACATGCAGCAGCAATAACAAAAATATTATGCAGAGAGATGGGGATTCATGTCTCTTGGTCTGGAACTTATTGTAAAAATGATGCTCAGTGGTTCCGAGATCAAGTGGAAGGGCTTTGTGACAACGTGGTAATAACAGAAGATCACTCTTTAATAGCCGATTTGATTGCGAAGACTGAACCTTCTGCGATTTTTGGAACTCAAATGGAAAGACATATAGGAAAAAGATTAAATATACCATGTGGTGTAATTTCTTCTCCAGTTCACATACAGAATTTTCCACTGAGTTATAAACCGTTCATGGGTTATGAAGGCACAAATCAAATAGCTGATCTTGTTTATAATTCTTTCACGTTAGGAATGGAAGATCATTTGTTAGAACTCTTCGGAGGACATGATACAACAAGTGCACTCACTGATACTTTATCTGCTGAAAGTCAGTTGCGTTGGTCTAATGAGGCGAAGCAAGAGCTCGGAAAAATACCAGGGTTCGTGCGTGGCAAAATAAAACGGAACACAGAAAAATTCGCTAGAGAAAAAAACATCTCTGAGATCACACTTGAAGTTATGTACGAAGCAAAAGAAACTGTCGGTGTGTAAAAAAAAACACAAAATAATATTTTGTGTTTTTTAATAGTTACTTAGTTTCGGAAAAATCAGCATCAATAACAGAATCAGGTGGAGATTTTGGATCCGTAGACACGTTTGGACTAGATGAATATACTTTTTTACCAACTTCCATTAAAGCATCCTGTAATGTCTTACTTAGTGACTTAATATCATCATACGACTCTTTATTGATGGCTGATTTTAAACTACTAATTAAATTAAGAATATTTTCTTTGTCAGGTGGAGTAATTTTCTCTTTTAATTCATTTACTTGTTTTTCAGACTGATAGCATAATGAATCTGCTTGATTTTTTAAATCAACTTTCTCTCTTTTTTCTTTATCTGCAGAAGCACTTTGTTCAGATTCTCGAACCAAGCGCTCTACCTCGTCATTTGGAAGAGTAGATGCACCTGTGATTGTAATAGATTGTTCTTTTCCACTACCTTTATCTTTTGCAGTAACAGACAAAATCCCGTTGGCATCTATATCAAATGTTACTTCTATTTGAGGGACCCCCCTTGGAGCAGGTAAAATCCCATCTAATCTAAATGTCCCTAGACTTTTATTGTCACGTGCAAATTCTCTTTCTCCCTGCAAAACATGTATTTCTACATTGGGTTGGTTATCCACAGCAGTTGAGAAAACTTCAGATTTTTTTGTAGGAATTGTTGTGTTTCGAGCTATAATGCGAGTAGTTACACCTCCTAAAGTTTCTACGCCTAAAGAGAGAGGTGTTACATCAAGAAGCAGAATATCTTTGACTTCTCCAGCTAATACACCTGCCTGTACTGCGGCACCAATAGCTACAACTTCATCAGGATTTACTGTTTGGTTTGGTTCTTTGCCTAAGATCTTTTTCACTAATTCTTTTACTGCTGGAATTCTTGTAGACCCACCGACCAAAACAACTTCATCGATCTTGCTCGAATCTAACTTTGCATCTTTTAACGCACTGTCCACTGGCGTTCTAGCTCTGTCAATTAATGATGAGCATAACTCTTCAAATTTTCCTCGAGTCAATACGCGTTCTAAATGTTTTGGACCTGTGCTGGTTGCAGTTATAAACGGAAGATTAATTTCAGTTTGTGTTATGTTAGAAAGTTCTACTTTCGCTTTTTCAGACGCTTCGGTTAACCTTTGAAGAGCTTGTCGATCTGTTTTTAGATCTATCCCACTTTCTTTTTTAAATTCTTCTAATAGCCATTTTACGATTTTATCATCAAAATCGTCTCCACCAAGATGTGTATCTCCGGCTGTCGATAGAACTTCAAAAACTCCGTCTCCTACTTCTAAAACGGAAACGTCAAACGTACCTCCTCCTAAATCAAAAACTAGTATAGTTTCATTATTTTTCTTGTCCAATCCATAAGCCAGTGACGCAGCAGTAGGCTCATTTATAATCCTCAAAACTTCTAGTCCAGCAATTTTTCCAGAATCTTTCGTTGCCTGTCTTTGCGAGTCATTAAAATATGCAGGTACTGTTATAACAGCTTGTTTCACTGTTTCACCTAAATACTTACTTGCATCATCTACTAATTTCCGTAAAACTTCAGCTGACATTTCCTCGGCAGCAAAATCACGCTTTAAAGCCGGGCATTCAAGCTTTATATTCCCTTGTGTATCAGTTTTTACAATGTAAGAAACTTGTTTCAGTTCCTCAGAAACTTCTTCTGATTTCCTTCCAATAAAACGTTTTACTGAATAAAATGTATTATCAGGATTAATTACGGCTTGCCTTTTAGCAATTTGGCCTACCAGACGATCTCCATTTTTTGTATACGCAATGACAGAAGGCGTAGTTCTGAAACCTTCTGCATTTGGGATGACTGTTGGTTTACCACCCTCCATTACGGCTACAACTGAATTTGTTGTTCCAAGATCTATTCCTACGACTTTTCCCATAGACTTTTACATTAGTTTAAAAAATTCTATTTTTTGAATATTGTTAACTTTAATAATGACATGTCAAAACCTAGTTTACAACTATAGAAGACCGAACCCTCGAAAATTTATGGAATTCTCTGCAAAGATAAAAGTCATAAATAGTATGGTATTTTATTTTCTAACTGTAAAATAATTTCGAGTAGTTTTATAATCTACTTCGTCACTTGTATAAAACTTTTAATCTTATTATTTTTATGAACATAGGTATTCTAGGTACAAAACTAGGAATGACACAAATTTTTGATGACTCAGGTCTAGCCATCCCAGTTACTATTATTAAAGCAGGTCCATGTAGAGTTACCCAGATAAAAACTGTAGAGAGAGATGGTTATTCTGCAGTTCAGGTAGGATATTTAGAAACGCAACCAAAACTACTTAGTAAACCTAGATTAGGGCATTTAGAAAAAACGGGAAGTCCTTCCCTGAAGTATTTAAAGGAGTATAAAATTGACAATCTTAAAGACACATCTTTAGGTTCTATTTTATCTGTAAATTTGTTTAATGTTGGAGATAAATTATCCATAACAGGAACAACTATTGGTAAAGGATTTGCTGGGACAGTGAAACGACATAACTTTACAAGAGGTCCTATGACTCATGGATCAAAAAATCATAGAGAACCAGGTTCTATAGGGATGGGTACAACCCCAGGTAGAGTTTATCCAGGTAAACGAATGGCTGGTCGATTGGGGGGTAAGCAAACTACTATAAAGAACTTACAAATTGTTCTTATAAATATAGAGAATAATCTAATCGTTGTTAAAGGAGCCATCCCAGGTAAATTAGGTAATCTTTTAAGCATAAAAAAGACCACTAAATAATTAAAATTAACTTAGTTAAAGAGTACACAATGACAATAATTAAACAGCTCAACTATGAAGTTCAAGATTCGCAAGGATCTGCAATCCCTGACTCTTCACGACCAATCTCAATCCGAATTAATAGTTCTACGCCTAAATACTTGATTCATAAAGCAGTTGTTATTCAATCTAGAAATAATAGACAAGGTACAGCCTCATGCAAAACTCGAAGTGAAGTTCGAGGAGGTGGAAAAAAACCTTGGAAACAAAAAGGAACAGGTCAAGCTAGATCTGGATCTAGCAATTCTCCTCTATGGAAAGGAGGTGGTGTTACATTTGGCCCTAAACCTAGATCGTACTATAAAAAATTAAATATCAAGGAAAGACGCTTAGCACTACGTACAGCAGTATATTATAGTCTTCATAAAATAACTGTATTAGATAATACATTCAATGAAGTTCAAGAACCTAAAACGAAAAAGTTTGCATCATTATTGAATAAATTCATACCTTTAAATTCCGGTGTAAAAGCATTGATCGTTGCGCACTCTAACAACGCTAACTTAGCCTTATCTGTACGTAATATCCCAAATGTTCAACTTTTATATTTTAATACACTTAATGTAAAAGATTTATTAGCCGCAAAACACGTCATTATGACAGAAGAAGCTTTAACACATATTACTCAGACTATATAATTTATGAATATTAAAAATCTAATAGATTTGGTTAAATATCCTATTATTACAGACAAAGCCACTAAATTACTTGAATTAAACCAATATACCTTTGCAGTGGATGTAAGATCAAATAAAACTAATATAAAACAAGCCATAGAATATCTTTTTAACGTAAAAGTTGTATCTGTCAACACGTCCACTCCATCTTTAAAACAGAGAAGAATTGGAAAATTTACAGGTAATAGAACTAAATATAAAAAGGCTGTGCTAACTCTTGCGACTGGAAACTCCATAAATCTGTTCTCAGAAAACTAACTTTTTACACCCATTAATAACATACATGGCAATAAGACTTTATAAACCGTATACAGCAGGCACTAGGAATAGATCTGTTTCTGATTTTTCAGAGATTACTGCTAGTCAACCTGAAAAAACTTTGTTGGCAAAAAAAATATCTGGAGGAGGGAGAAATAATAGGGGAGTAATTACAACAAGACATAAAGGTGGTGGACACAAGCAACGCTATAGAATAATTGATTTTAAAAGAGATAAGCGAGAGGTAGAAGGTAAAATAGCAACTATTGAATACGACCCAAACAGAAATTCTCGCATTGCGTTAGTACATTACAAAGATGGAGAAAAAAGATATATCTTACACCCAAAGTCTTTAGCCGTAGGGTCAAAAATATCTGCTGGTGAAAATGTCCCGCTTGAAATTGGTAATGCATTACCTCTAAGATGTATTCCCTTAGGGACAGATGTTCATAATATAGAATTGATACCAGGAAGAGGAGGTCAAATTGTAAGATCTGCTGGAGCTTGTGCTCAAATCGTTGCTAAAGATGGTAATTTCGTAACATTAAAACTACCATCTAGTGAAGTCCGTATGGTACCTAGGAATTGTTACGCAACTATAGGCCAACTTGGTAACATAGAATATAATAACATTACTTCTGGTAAAGCTGGTAGGAGTCGTTGGCTGGGTATCAGACCTACCGTACGAGGAGTGGTGATGAATCCTTGTGATCACCCACACGGTGGTGGTGAAGGTCGATCTCCTATAGGTAGAGCAAGACCAGTAACTCCTTGGGGTAAACCTGCTTTAGGAGTGAAAACTAGATCAAAAACTAAATATAGTGATTTTTATATCATTCGAGGAAGGAAATAATTGAGTTATCCATCCGTCTAGCTGTTCTAAAATAACTTTATTAACTATATAAAAAAATGAGTCGTTCACTGTCAAAAGGCCCTTTTATAAACTCAAATCTCTCAAAGAAAATAGATTTACTAAACACAACGGGAAAAAAAGACATTGTAAAAACATGGTCAAGATCTTCAACCATTTTACCTTCTATGGTAGGGCATACTATAGCTGTTTACAACGGCAAACAACATGTTCCAGTGTATATCAATGATCAAATGGTGGGTCATAAATTGGGGGAGTTCTCTCCAACACGTAATTTTAGATCACATGTAAAAAGTGATAAAAAAGCAAAAAGATAACTTATGGAGTATATACAGGTATGGTAAAAGCGACTGCTAAATATATAAGAATGGCTCCTAATAAAGTTCGACGCGTTTTAAATCAGATTCGAGGAAAATCATACAAAGAAGCACTAATGATTCTGGAATTTATGCCATATTCAGCATGTAAACCAATACTCCAAGTGCTACAATCGGCGGGTGCAAATGCAGAAAATAATAACGGTTTGAAAAAACTAGAGTTAACGATTTCAGAAGCATGCGCTGATGCCGGGCCTATCCTAAAGCGTTTTAGGCCTAGAGCTCAAGGTAGAGGCTATAAAATTCAAAAGCCAACTTGCCATATACGACTGCAATTATCTAAGTCATCTTGATTCTTGAACTAATATAATAAAATTCTATCGTAAGGAGAAATATGGGACAGAAAACACATCCACTGGGATTTAGATTAGGTATTACACAAACTCACAGGTCTTCTTGGTTTGAACCTAAAGAATCTTATTCAATTAAATTGGAAGAGGATTATAAAATAAGAAAATATTTGGAAAAAAACCTTTCGGGAGCTGGAATATCTAAAATTGAAATCCATAGAAAATCCGATCAAATTGAACTAGAAATACACACATCGAGACCAGGAGTTATAGTTGGTAGATCTGGTTCTAACATAGAAAAACTAAAAGAAGACCTGAATAGAGTATTAAAAACTAGTTATCAAATACGTATAAATGTTACAGAATTAGCTAAGGCGGATGCTGATGCCTCTTTAATTGGTGAATTTATTGCTCAGCAGCTAGAAAAACGAGTTGCTTTTAGAAGAGCTACCAGACAGGCAATACAAAAAGCTCAGCGTCTAAATATTGAGGGGATAAAAGTACAAGTTTCAGGACGGTTAAATGGAGCTGAAATTGCACGCAGCGAGTGGGTGCGAGAAGGTCGTGTACCTTTACAAACTCTTAGAGCTGATATCGACTACGCTACTAAAAGAGCACAAACCACTTATGGAGTATTAGGTGTAAAAGTTTGGGTGTTTAATGGAGAACTTGAACCTAAATTTAGATCTCTACCTGTATAATATTAACCTTCAAAATAGAAATTACTATGCTTAGTCCTAAAAGAACAAAATTTCGCAAACCTCATAGAGGAAGACTTGGTGGTGTTGCAAGTAAAGGAAATACAATTGTGTTTGGAGAATATGGATTGCAAGCTCTTGAACCCGTTTGGTTAACTTCAAGACAAATCGAAGCAACTCGACGCACGATTACACGTTACGTTAAAAGAACTGGAAAATTGTGGATTAGAGTTTTCCCAGATAAATCTATTTCATCTAAACCACCAGAGACACGTATGGGGTCTGGCAAGGGAGCCCCAGACTATTGGGTTGCAGTTATAAAGCCTGGACACGTATTATTTGAAATGAACGGTGTGCCACAAGCTTTAGCGTATCAGGCATTGAAAAATGCTTCTTATAAACTACCTATAAAAACTAAATTTGTATCAAAGGAGTAATTTTTAATGAGTTTCTTAAATTTTAAAGAACTAAAGGCTCTAGATTTAGAAGTTTTAAATACAGAAGTTCTTAATACAAAAAAACAACTATTTGATCTTCGATTAAAAAAAGCTACTAGACAGTCTTTTAAACCTCATTTGTTTAAACATAATAAACGTAAAATAGCCCAATTATTAACTGTAGAATCTCAGAAAAAACAACTTATAAAATAAATATTTATGCCAATCAAAGAGAGAAGTGGTGTGGTTATTAGTAATAAAATGGAAAAAACAATCGTCGTTTCAATTGAGAATAGAGTTACTCATAAGAAATATGGAAAAGTCATAGCAAAAACAAAAAAGTATAAGGCTCATGATGAAAAAAATGAGTGTGATATTGGAGATGTAGTCACTATAGTTGAAACAAGACCCCTAAGCAAAACAAAACATTGGAACCTGAAAGTTATAAAACAAAAATCATCACGTATTAACATTTCAAATATTGGGGAATAATAAAAATGATACAAACTCAAACGTATTTAAACGTTGCAGATAATAGCGGCGCAAAAAAAATTATGTGTATTAAAGTTTTGGGTAGCAATAGAAGATATGCGAACATTGGAGATGTCATCATAGGCGTTGTTAAAGATGCATCACCGAATATGCCTGTAAAAAGATCTGATGTAGTGAGAGCTGTTGTAATGAGAACAAAAAAAACTATCAGAAGAAATGACGGAATGTCTATTCGGTTTGATGATAATGCGGTAGTTATAATTAATAAAGAGAATAATCCGAGGGGAACTCGCGTTTTTGGTCCTATAGCAAGAGAATTACGGGATAGAGATTTTAGTAAAATTGTTTCCTTAGCACCGGAGGTTTTATAATGACTAAAAAAAATAACCTTCATGTGAAGAAAGGAGACACAATTAAAGTTATCTCGGGTAAAGATAAAGGGAAGATTGGTGAAATCATAAAAATTTTACATCAAACTAGCCAAGTTGTAATAAAAGATACAAATATTAAAAAGAAGCATATAAAACCTAAGAAAGAAGGCGAAATTGGTAGAGTTTCTCAATTTGAAGCTCCAATACATTCTTCCAACGTGATGTTGTACAGTATAGAAAATAAAATTGCCAGCCGGGTATCTATACAAAGAGACTCTACAGGAGCAAAGTTGAGAGTTTTAAAAAAATTAACATAACAAGACATATTAAAATTTTATGAGTCAAACCCTAAGAATATTTTATAGAGAAAAAGTTGTACCACTGCTTCAAGAACAGTTTAAGTACAAAAATATTCATGAAGTTCCAAAAATCGTTAAAGTAACCATCAACCGGGGATTAGGAGAAGCTTCAAAAAATAACAAAGCGCTTGATGTAAGTGTCCAAGAACTTGAATTAATCAGTGGACAGCATCCTGTAATTACAAAAGCTCGAAAATCTATTGCAGGATTTAAAATACGTGATGGTATGCCTGTAGGCATAGCAGTCACATTACGAAAACAAATCATGTATGCTTTTTTAGAAAGATTTATACACTTAGCTTTACCAAGGATCAGGGATTTTAAAGGTATAAGTGTTAAAGGTTTTGATGGAAGAGGAAATTATAATATAGGAATTAAAGAACAACTGATATTTCCAGAAATCGAATATGATAAAGTGGATCAAATTAGAGGTATGGATATATCTATAACTACGACTGCTAAAACTCAACAGGAAGGCATTGCTTTGTTGAAAGCTCTAGGTATGCCATTCAACGATAATTAATACTATTACTAATATAAGGAGGGTTCGTGGTTAACGATACAATATCAGATATGCTTACGCGATTACGCAACGCCAATCTAGCTAAACACCAAATAGTAGAAGTACCTTCTACAAAAATGACACGTAACATAGCTAATATATTACTTGAAGAAGGATTTATACAAAACTTTGAAGAGATAGGAGAGGCTTTTAATTCACAACTGTTGTTATCATTAAAGTATAGGGGAAAACATCGTGAACCAGTGATTACAGCTCTACGTCGAGTGAGTAAGCCAGGTCTAAGAGTGTACGCAAATAGAAAAGAACTACCCCGAGTTTTAGGCGGATTAGGGATAGCTGTTATCTCAACTTCTCAAGGTGTTATGACAGATAATAAAGCAAGACATCAGGGTTTAGGTGGTGAAGTTTTGTGCTACGTATGGTAAAAAAAAATTTAGGTGAAATATGTCTCGAATAGGTAAACTACAAATAAAAGTCCCGGATAAAGTAAATATTACAGTTCATTCATCAAACATTGTAGTCAAAGGTCCCAAAGGTGAACTTTCAAAAAACTTTCCTAACTCAATTAAGATAATTCAAAATGATAAAACGATACAAGTAGTTCCTATTGAAAATATAGCTGAATCGTATCAGTTATATGGGACGTTTAGAAGTCTTGTAAATAATATGATCATAGGCGTAACTCAGGGTTTCCAAAAAAAATTGGAACTTCAAGGAGTTGGATATCGATCTCAAATCGATGGTAAAACCTTAATTCTAAATGTCGGTTATAGTCATCAAGTTAAGATCTTATCCCCAGAAGGAATTAAACTGTCAGTGGAAGGTAACACAAATATAACAGTTTCTGGACTTGATAAAGAGTTGGTAGGTCAAATCGCAGCAGATATTCGACTTGTACGGCCTCCAGAACCTTACAAAGGTAAAGGTATACGGTATCAGGGTGAATACGTACGTAAAAAAGTAGGTAAAGCAGGTAAAAAATAATTAAATTAGGACACAAAGTTACATATGTCAAAAACATCTATAGAGAAAATTAAACGTAGGATTCGTCAGAGAATTAAAGGAACATCCGAAAAACCTAGATTGTCTATATTTCGTTCGAATACACACATATACGCACAATTGATAGATGATGTTTTAGGTAAAACTATTGTATCTAGTTCAACGTTAGATACGCTTGTATCATCTAAATTAAAATCGACCTCAAACTGTGAAGCATCTATTCTTGTTGGTCAGCTTATAGCGAAAAAGTGTTTAGAAGCCAATATAAGAACTGTTGTGTTTGATAGAGGTGGACGCCTATATCACGGTAGAATTAAAGCGCTTGCCGACGCTGCACGAGAAGAAGGACTACAATTTTAACTTTTACACTACACTATGTCTAACCGTAAAAAAACAAACAAACTAAAAGAAAAAGAAACTGAGTGGCAAGAAAGAATAGTTCAAGTTCGTAGAGTTACAAAAGTCGTGAAAGGTGGTAAAAAACTAAGCTTCCGAGCCATATTAATAATTGGAAATGAAAAAGGACAAGTTGGAGTAGGCGTTGGAAAGGCCAGCGATGTTATAGGAGCCGTAAAAAAAGCTGTAACCGATGGTAAAAAACATCTTATAGAGGTTCCAATTACAAAAGATAATTCAATACCGCATATCATAACTGGCAGATCTGGGGCTGCAAAAGTTATTATAAGACCATCAGCACCAGGTTCCGGGGTAATTGCAGGTGGAGCTGTACGAACAATTTTAGAACTTGTAGGGGTAAAAAATATCTTAGCAAAACAACTTGGTTCTAACAATCCACTGAATAATGCCAGAGCAGCCACTGACGCTCTTTCACAACTAAAAACATTTACTCAAATTTCCGAAAATAAATCTAGTTAAAACTGATCAGAAATCATATATACAATTTACAAACTAAACTTTATTTAAACAGACATCATTTTTATGTTTGTTTAAATAGATAAATGTCACACAGAATTTATACTACGGGGACCCAATACACTTCTCGAATGGAAACAATAAAAAGAAATAAAAACACGCAGGGTATACAATCTCGGATCTTTCTAACTCTTATTTTAATTGTATTATCAAGGTTTGGTACATTCATACCGGTTCCAGGCGTAGACCATGATGCTTTTTATCAAAGTATCTCTAATAATCCAATCGTGAGTTTTTTAAACATATTTTCAGGCGGTGGATTTGCATCAATAGGAGTTTTCGCATTAGGTATCGTCCCATATATAAACGCATCAATTCTTATTCAATTGGGTACAACATCTATATCGACTTTAGAAAAATTACAAAAAGAAGAGGGTGAAGCAGGTCGACAAAAGATCTCACAAATTACTCGATATATTGCTTTAGGATGGGCCATTATACAGAGTGTAGGTGTTTCATTTTGGGTTAGACCCTATGTTTTTAATTGGGATTCCCAATTTGTTATTGAGATGACTATTGCTTTAACGACAGGCTCTATGTTAGTAATGTGGATCTCAGAACAAATCACTGAAAAGGGAATTGGCAACGGAGCATCTATGCTAATATTTGTAAATATTATTTCGGGGTTACCAAAACTAATACAGCAAAACCCAACTAGTTCTAGTTCAAATGGTCTTTTGGAGTTAATTAGTTTATCAACGATTTTTCTAATCATGATTACAGGGATAATTTTTATTCAAGAAGGAACAAGAAGAATACCAATTATTTCTGCCAGACAGCTAGGAAAAGGACAACTAGAAAACAAGACAAGTTATTTACCATTGCGACTAAATCAAGGAGGCGTTATGCCAATCATTTTCGCGTCTGCGTTTTTAGTTCTACCGGCTTATTTAGGTCAAGTGACATCTATTCCAATGGTCTTAAGCCTAGCAAGTATGCTCTCACCAAATGGAGAGAATAAAATAATTTATCTTATATTTTATTTCTTATTAATATTATTTTTTAGTTACTTCTACGCATCTTTAATTTTAAATCCAGAAGACGTTTCAAAAAATCTGAAAAAAATGGAATCTAGTATTCCGGGAGTTAGACCAGGTAAAGCTACCACAGATTATTTACAAAAAACTTTGAATAGACTAACATTCTTAGGAGCTCTCTTTTTGGCGTTCATAGCAGTCATTCCAACTCTGATTGAAAACGTAACTAATATCTCCACGTTTAAGGGCCTGGGAGCAACTTCTCTACTGATCTTAGTAGGAGTAGCGATTGATACCTCTAAACAAGTTCAAACTTACCTAATCTCAAAAAACTATGAGAGTATACTAAAATGACTCGTTGTTTTAAGTAACTTTTCCCATAACTCTTATAAATAGCTTAACGCAACTTTAATTATACGCATCTTTTAACCCTGATCAAAAACATTTGTATGAAAGTAGTTAGCTCTATTGGGAGTCTCAAAAACAGAAGTAAAGATTGCCAAGTTGTTCGAAGACGTGGTCGATTGTATGTTATTAGCAAAACCGATCCTCGATTAAAAGTTCGCCAAGGTGGCGCAAAGATGAAAAGAAAATAGTAATAAAAGAACTAAATTGTAAATTAGGAGAAAACTAAAGTGGCACGTATAGCAGGTGTAGATCTTCCTAGAAATAAGAGAATTGAAATTGGTTTAACCTATATCTATGGTATAGGTTTATCAAGCTCACAAAATATTCTGATAAAAGCTCAAGTAAACTCCGACATTAGGTGTAAGGATTTAACGGACCAAGATATTAGTATAATCAGAGAAATAATTGATAAAGAGTATCAAGTTGAAGGTGCAGCTAGGAGAATTGAATCTATCAACATAAAAAGATTAATGGAGATTAATTGTACTCGAGGCCGTAGGCATAGATCTGGATTACCACTAAGAGGTCAGAGAACTCGAACTAATGCTAGGACCCGTAGAGGCAGTAAAAAAACAGTGGCTGGTAAAAAGAAAGTAACAAAATAAGTAATTTTATCTACCAAGTAAAGTAATAAAGATAAAACAAATGGCAATCCAAATAAAAAAATCCACAGTAAAAAAAAGTAAAAAAGCAGCTCCCAACGGAGTTGCTCATATTCAATCCACCTTCAATAACACAATTGTAACAATTACTAACACCAACGGAGAGACCATAGCATGGGCTTCAGCAGGGGCCATAGGTTTTAAAGGAGCAAAAAAAGGAACTCCTTTTGCAGCCCAAATTGCTGCAGAAAAAGCTACCAAAGAAGCTATAACTCAAGGTGTCAAAAAAGCGGAGGTTTTAGTCTGTGGTCCAGGTGCTGGTCGGGAAACTGCAATAAGAGCATTACAATCAGCAGGTCTAGAAATTACTTTGATACGCGATATTACCCCTGTCCCACATAATGGGTGTAGACCTCCTAAAAAACGACGTATCTAAATACATCAGAACATTATTATGGCTCAATTTGAAATAGAATGTGTGGAGTCAAAAAATGATAGTAAATTGGACCATTATGGAAAATTTATCTTACAACCTTTAGATCAAGGCCAAGGTATCACAGTCGGAAATGCTTTACGAAGAGTACTTCTTTCAGATTTGGAGGGTACAGCGATAGTAGCCGTTAGAATTGCGGGAGTGAACCACGAATTCTCAACTATACCAGGTGTCCGAGAAGACGTCTTGGAAATTCTATTAAATCTTAAAGAGATTGTTCTTAAAGGGCATAGCAAGGAACCTTCAATTGGTCGCTTACGGGTACAAGGACCAGCTATTGTCACAGCATCGGATTTTGATTTATCATCCGATATAGAAATTATTGACTCTAAACAGTATATCGCAACGATATGTAATAACAATATTCTAGAAATGGAATTTAGAATAGAAGCTGGAAAAGGTTATCAAATTGTAGAAAAGTTTTTAGATGATACTTCTGTTGATTTTTTGCAAGTTGACGCTATTTTCATGCCAGTAAAAAAAGTAAATTACTGTGTTGAAGAAATTAGATACGATCAACATTCCTTGAAGGATAAGCTAATTTTAGAGGTTTGGACAAATGGTAGTATTTCCCCACAGGAAGCTATAGGACAAGGTTCTACTATATTGACTAATCTGTTCAACCCATTAAAAACAATACATTTCAAATCTGAAGAAGAGAATCTTCTACCTGAAGGCACTCGAATCAATCAAATATTAATAGAAGAATTGCAATTATCTGTTAGAGCTTATAACTGTTTAAAGCGGGCTCAGATACATTCTGTTGCAGACTTATTGGACTATTCACAAGAAGACTTATTAGAAATAAAAAACTTTGGACAGAAATCGGCTGAAGAAGTCATCGATGCTTTACAAAAACGATTAGGTATAAACTTACCAAAAGAAAAAAACTTAAAAAATAAGTAAAACTAAAACATAAAAACTGTACCATTTCTCATCAATTATTATACATATGAACAAAACTATATTTTCTACCAAACAGGAGAAAGATTACAAGTGGTTCCTTTTTGATGCCGAATCAAAAACTCTAGGTCGCTTGTCAACAGAAATTAGCAAAGTTTTGCTAGGAAAAAATACTCCGGATTATGATCCTAGTCAGAATATACGTCATGGAGTTATTGTTATTAATGCGGAAAAGATTAGCATAACCGGTAAGAAATTCAACGATAAATTTTACTATCGTCACTCTGGAAGACCGGGAGGTCTTACAATTGAGACATTTCGAGAACTTCAAAAACGGATCCCTTCTAGAATTCTAGAAAAATCAGTAAAAGGCATGCTACCTAAAGGGGCTCTAGGTCGTGAGCTCTTCACAAAACTAAAAATTTACAAAGGATCTTCACATCCTCATGAAGCACAGAGTCCAAAGAAATTAATAATAAACTAGAAAATTCAACTATATGAGTCAAGCAACTTACGTAGGTACTGGCCACAGAAAAAATTCAATTGCTAGAGTTAGGTTAACACTCGGATCTGGAAAGATCCTTATTAATGGGATAAACGCAGAACTTTACTTACAATTTAGTCCAAATTATCTTCAAGTTTCTAAATCACCTCTAAGTAGTCTTGGATTAGAAAACAAATACGATCTTATTATAAAGACCGAAGGGGGAGGATTAACTGGACAAACTGAAGCTATCAGATTAGGATTAGCACGAGCTTTGTGTAAAATAAATCCGGAAAATCGAGTAGCGTTAAAATTTGAAGGATATTTGACGCGCGATTCTAGAAGCAAGGAACGCAAGAAATATGGCTTAAGAAAAGCAAGAAAAGCCCCACAATTTTCAAAACGATAACATATACACTTATAAACAATTAATATGCCTAAAAAAAATATCCATCCGAAATGGTACAAAGACAGTAAAGTTTATTGTGATGGACAACTCATTATGACAGTTGGTTCTACGAGATCAGAGTTAAACGTAGATATTTGGTCTGGAAATCACCCGTTCTACACAGGTTCGCAAAGACTCCTGGATACAGAAGGTCGTGTGGAACGGTTTCTAAGAAAATACAAAATCTCTAATCAAAATTCTAATTCGTAAATAATTCTACTAAATATGCCAACAATTCAACAATTAGTTAGATCAGAACGGGAACAAATTAAAAAGAAAACTAAATCTCCAGCTTTAAAAAGCTGCCCTCAAAGACGAGGAGTTTGTACAAGAGTTTACACAACCACTCCTAAAAAACCGAATTCAGCACTGAGAAAAGTTGCAAGAGTTAGATTAACATCGGGGTTTGAAGTTACAGCTTATATCCCAGGTATTGGGCATAACATTCAAGAGCATTCAGTTGTGTTAATTCGAGGTGGTAGAGTTAAAGACCTTCCAGGAGTTAGGTATCACATTATACGTGGTACTCTCGATGCATCTGGTGTTAAAGATAGAAAACAAAGTCGTTCCAAGTATGGAGCAAAAAGACCGAAATAGTTTTATAAAAAATAATTACAATTAAAATTTATGTCTAGACGCACAACTGCAAAGAAAAGATTGGCCCTGCCTGACCCTATTTATAACAGCCGACTTGTTAGTATGCTTACTGTGAGAATTCTGCAGGAAGGAAAAAAACATCTAGCTCAAAGAATCATTTATCAGGCTTTAGATATTATAAAAGAAAAAACAGGTGAAGAACCATTAAATATTTTAGAGAATGCGATTCGGAAAGTTACACCGTTAGTAGAGGTTAAAGCAAAAAGAATTGGTGGATCAACTTATCAAGTCCCAATGGAGGTACGGGCTTTTAGAGGTACTAACTTAGCTTTAAGATGGATAACAAAATTCTCTAGAGAACGATCTGGTAAAACAATGGCAATTAAATTGGCAAATGAATTAATGGATTCTGCGAATGAAACTGGAAATTCAATAAGAAAACGAGAAGAAACTCACAGAATGGCTGAAGCAAACAAGGCTTTTGCACACTACCGCTTTTAAGAAGCTTTTAAACCCGCAGAAGCAATGAGACTGTATAACAAAATTAATTGAGAAATTTCTAGGTAAACTTATGGCAAGAGCTAAATTTGAAAGATCTAAACCTCATGTAAATATTGGTACAATTGGTCACGTTGACCATGGTAAAACGACTTTAACTGCCGCTATCTCTGCAACATTAGCAAGCTATACTGGTATAACAAAAAAATTTGATGAAATCGATTCTGCACCAGAAGAAAGAGCTAGAGGTATTACTATTAATACAGCACACATAGAATATGAGACGGAAAAAAGACACTATGCTCACGTAGATTGCCCAGGTCATGCAGATTATGTAAAGAACATGATCACAGGAGCTGCTCAGATGGATGGCGCAATCTTAGTATGTTCTGCAGCGGATGGACCTATGCCTCAAACTCGCGAGCACATCTTACTTGCTAAACAAGTTGGTGTACCTCATATTGTTGTATTCTTAAATAAAGCAGATATGGTAGACGACGCCGAATTACTAGAACTTGTTCAATTGGAAGTTCAAGAATTATTGTCTAAATATGATTTCCCAGGAGACGAAATACCATTTGTCTCCGGATCTGCTCTGTTGGCATTAGAAGCCTTAACAAATAACCCAAAAATTACACGCGGACAAGATAAATGGGTAGATACCATTTATAGTTTAATGGATAAAGTAGATTCTTATATTCCTACTCCCGAAAGAGAAGTGGACAAAAGTTTCTTAATGGCAGTTGAAGACGTTTTTTCTATTACAGGTAGAGGTACAGTTGCAACTGGAAGAGTCGAAAGAGGCCAAGTAAAAGTAGGTGATACTATTGAGATTGTTGGGCTACGTGAAACGCGAAATACAACTATTACAGGGCTGGAAATGTTCCAAAAAAGTTTAGAAGAAGCTTTAGCTGGTGATAACGTTGGTATCCTTCTTAGAGGAATTCAAAAAGTAGATATCGAAAGAGGTATGGTTTTGTCTAAACCAGGATCAATAACTCCGCATACTAAGTTTGAAGGTGAAGTATATGTTTTGACTAAAGAAGAAGGAGGACGTCATACACCATTTTTTACTGGTTATAGACCACAATTTTATGTTCGCACAACTGATGTAACAGGAACAATTACTCAATTTACAAGTGATGATGGGGCTGCTGCTGAAATGGTGATGCCAGGAGACCGAATAAAAATGACAGCACAGCTAATACATCCGATCGCTATTGAGAAAGGTATGAGATTTGCAATTAGAGAAGGAGGTAGAACAGTCGGTGCTGGTGTCGTTTCAAAAATCATAGAATAATGATCAATTATAAGTTATGACACAAATAAAACAACAAAAAATCAGAATCAGACTGAAAAGTTATGATACTTCCTCTTTAACCCTATCGTGTGAAAAAATTATTGAAATAGCTTCAAGGACAGATTCTTTGAGCATGGGTCCAATACCTATTCCAACTAAAAGAAAAATTTACTGCGTCCTAAGATCTCCTCATGTAAATAAGGATTCTAGAGAGCATTTTGAAATTCGTACACATAAAAGAATTATCGATGTTTATGATCCTACTTCTAAAACGATAGATTCACTAATGAAATTAGATTTACCGTCAGGCGTTCACATTGAAGTTAGATTATAAGAAAAAAAAATGATATAGAAAAAGTTTTCTATATCATTTTTTTTAGTATAAAGATTCTTCTTGATGAGTTAGGATTGAAGCGTTGGAAGTAGGGTAAGCCACACAAGTTAAAACAAAACCTGCAGCAATTTGACTATCATCTAAAAAAGATTGGTCAGATTGGTCTATAGTCCCAGAGACAACTTTACCAGCGCATGTGGAGCATGCACCTGCTCTGCAAGAGTAGGGTAAATCTACACCTTGTTCTTCGGCTGCATCTAGAATATATTGATCATCTGGGCAATTAATTGTTGTATCCACTCCAGAACCTGTTAACTTAACTTTATAAGCTGCCATCGCTAAAGTCTCCTAAAAATGTAACGTAATGTTAATTATATATATTAAAATTAAAGTTTTTGCAAAATAAAACTTTCATGTGCGCAATTCCAGTGCGGTTATGCTTCTTCAACGGATACTACTTGACGTAAATATACTATAATCTTGCCTATAAAAGCTTACAATCTGCACTAATATACTACACGATAAAAATAAAATCAATCTTATAAAAATAATTATAACAATAACTTAATTTCATTATATAATTTCTAAGTAGGTAAAATAAAAGTTACCCAATTATGTAAGAAAGTTAACTAGCAAACCTTAGTGGAGGAATTTGTTCAATGGGTTTACCTTGGTATCGAGTACACACAGTTGTTTTGAACGATCCTGGCAGATTAATTGCAGTGCACCTAATGCATACAGCTCTTGTAGCTGGATGGGCAGGATCTATGGCTTTATACGAATTAGCAGTATTTGACCCATCAGACCCAGTTTTAAATCCAATATGGAGACAAGGTCTATTTGTTATACCATTCATAGCTCGTATTGGTGTTACTGATTCTTGGGGTGGTTGGAGTATTACTGGAGAAAGTATAGCTAACCCAGGATTCTGGAGCTTTGAAGGGGTTGCTCTTGCTCATATAGGGTTATCTGGCCTTCTGTTCCTTGCAGCTATCTGGCACTGGGTTTATTGGGATTTAGAATTATTTAGAGACCCACGTACTGGAAACCCAGCATTAGACTTACCGAAAATTTTTGGTATCCATTTACTTCTATCCGGAGTTTTATGTTTTGGATTTGGTGCTTTCCACGTAACAGGAGCATGGGGTCCTGGTATATGGGTATCTGATGCATATGGTATTACTGGAAAAGTTCAACCAGTGGCTCCTGCTTGGGGACCTGAAGGGTTCAACCCATTTAACCCAAGTGGAGTAGCCTCACATCATATAGCAGCAGGTATTCTTGGCTTTATAGCAGGTATTTTCCATATAGCGGTTAGACCTCCGCAACGACTGTACAGAGCCCTTCGTATGGGTAATATCGAAACTGTTTTATCTAGTAGTATCGCTGCAGTTTTTTGGGCTGCATTTGTTGTAACGGGTACTATGTGGTATGGAAGTGCAACTACTCCAATTGAATTATTTGGACCAACAAGATACCAATGGGATAGCGGATACTTCCAACAAGAAATTGAAAGAAGAGTTGAAAATTCTCTTAATGAAGGACTTTCACTAAGTGAAGCTTGGTCTCGTATACCTGATAAATTAGCATTCTATGACTATGTAGGAAACAACCCAGCGAAAGGAGGTTTGTTCCGAGCTGGTCCTATGAATAAAGGAGACGGTATTGCTGAAGCTTGGTTAGGTCACCCAATATTTCAAGATAAAGAAGGTAGAGAATTGACAGTTAGAAGAATGCCGGCATTCTTTGAGACTTTCCCTGTTATTCTTGTGGACAAAGATGGAATTATAAGAGCGGATATTCCTTTTAGACGAGCAGAATCTAAATACAGTATTGAACAAGTTGGTGTAACTGTGAGTTTTTATGGTGGTAAATTGAACGGTCAAGTCTATACAGATGCTCCGACTGTTAAAAAATACGCTCGAAAAGCTCAATTAGGAGAAGTTCTTGAATTCGATCGTACGACACTAGAATCTGATGGAGTTTTTAGAAGTAGTCCTAGAGGCTGGTACACATTTGGACATGCAAATTTTGCACTTCTGTTCTTCCTAGGTCATTTATGGCACGGATCTAGAACATTATTCAGAGATGTATTTAGTGGTATTGGTGCAGAGATTACTGAACAAGTTGAATTTGGAGCATTCCAAAAACTTGGTGATAGAAGTACTAAGAAACAGGGTGCTGTATAATAAGCTGCCAATGATTTATTAACTGAACATATCGAAAAGAGATAATTCATCTTATGGAAACACTAGTTTACGTTTTTTTACTTGCAGGTACTTTGGGAGTAATCTTTTTCTCTGTATTTTTCAGAGACCCGCCTAGAATTGCAAAAAAATAATAGGTTTTAATCAGTATTTATGAACGTAATTCTTAATTACGTCCATAAATATTTAAGTTTAGTTTTTAGTCTTGTTAAAGTCGGTACTGTACTAAAAAAGTACCTCTTTTTCAAAACCGTACGTGAGACTTTTGCCTCATACGGCTCCTAGATTGAGCAAAGTATAATTACTTCGAGATACTGTAGATCGGTAAAGAAACAAAGGATTACTATCTAAACAAGGTAAAGAAAAATATAAAAGAGTCTTAGCTTAAGAGTAAAATTCGATTCAAAACGACTTTTTTAAGTTTAACGAAGACTAATTCCCCTAAGAAATAAACTTTTTTTCAAACTAAACAACTTATTTTTTAATTCTGATCTATAACATAATTTATTCATCTTATACCAAGATAAGATTAAAGCCTTTAGGCGGGCAATAATTAAAGATTTACTAAGATTCTTACTAGACAAAATAGAAATTAACGTCTTTTTGAAAGAGTATTGACTGTAAGTCTGAATCATGAATGGTGATCTTGAGGTATTAAAGAATTCAATTCTGCTCTTAGCGGTGAAAAAATTAAAATCCCATTCTACTTTTTTTTTGTCAGTGTAATTTAGCAAAATCTCTTTAAATTTACGAGAATACATGTGTCTGTATCCAAAAGTTTTTTCCACTTTATTAATCAAATAACAAAAATTGATGAAATAGAAAAACCTACGTCTATCCTCAAAAAGCCTCCAATTCCAGAATAAGATTAACTTTTCATTCTGAAATATCGGACGATGGGTGCGAATTGGGTTCCACGTGTCTCTGGAAAAAAAGTTGTGCTTTAAAGTCAACAAAAATCTAGAAAATGAATAATTAAATTTTGATAATAGAATTTTATTCCGAATTAAAAAATCAAGTCGTCTAGAGGTAAAAGATCGTCCGAAGTGGGAAATGGACTGTCGTTTATGCTTTAAATTCATATGAAGGTTAGGCTGAAGAGGCATAAATTTAGCCCTAGTCTCAGTTATCGAAGTTTCCACAAATGAAAGATCGGTGATAAATTTACAAATGTATTCTCTAACCTGATATTTTATGAGGTCTATGACATTCCGAGACTTTCTGTGTTCACTATATTGAAAAGCGAAAGATTTACAATTAAATTTTTTACGTATTTGATGGACTAGATTTAACTTCATTTCTGAAGATAAAAATACACCGCTATCAAGATAATCCTCTGTTACTTTCCTAACTGCCAAATAATAAATCGACTCACTATTTATTAAAAGTTTTTGAAACCTTAGTAGAACTTTACTGTTACCGGAACATCTCGCTTCATAAATTTTACGTTGTAAGCGAAAACTTTTTTGTTGAAATTTCTTCCAAGGCAAATGTTTCCAGGAAATACCATTAATGTCTTGTTCCATACGTAACGATAAAATTTGTTTTCTCAATCTGTAAGGAATTACCCTTCATCCTACCTAACTTTATAAAAAGTTATTTTTATTCGTTCCAAAGTTTGATTGGTTTGTTAAATTAGTTATGATCCAATAGACCCACTCACTTCTTAGGGAGGCATTTGCCATCATGAATGCAATGCAAGAAAACATGAGTTTCAAATGAATAATTTAAGCAGAATTCATAAGTTCGAATTGGATATTTTTTCTGGATATAACGTATTAACCTACGACGCCCCAGTGTCCTTAAATCTGCATCAGGTCTGATTAGGCTGTGTTCCCCAGCTTTCACTTTAGATTGATCTTCTGTGTGGGCACTTTCGTATTAATTTCTCCCTTAAACAGTAGGACTTAATATTTCTATCTCACCTACATCAAACAATAGTTATAAAAATAGATTATTTTTACCTCAATTTTATCCAAAAATTAATTTAAATTGAGAACGAATCGCACCATGATCTTCGAATGGATCTCTCAAATCTTTGGATCCAGGTCCAAATGCAGTATACATTGAATATCCAGTTACACCAAGAAGAAGACTAGCTATAAAAATAATAAGAACTGTTGCAGTTTCCATAATACATCTAACATTGAAATCAGTTATTTTTTATAATACTATTAGTATAGTACTGTAAAAACAAAAAATTTCGCTACTAAGTATATAATGGCATTAAGAACAAGATTAGGTGAACTTCTAAGACCTCTTAACTCTGAGTATGGTAAAGTTTCCCCTGGTTGGGGTACTACTCCAATAATGGGTTTCGTTATGTTGTTGTTTTTTGTGTTTCTATTGATTATCTTACAAATTTATAACTCTTCCTTAATAATTGAGAATGTTGATGTTGACTGGGCAAGTCTTGGTAACTAAACAAAATTATAAATGAAACTAAAATAGTTCGGGATAAAGGATAATTTTATTAAAATCTTATCCTTTATCACGAACTATTTTGTTTTTGTAACTTCGACTACCTCATCTAAAGAGAAATTATTTGTGTTTACTCCACTGTAACTAACTTTTTCAAATCTGACTACTACTGGATATCTAATCCCACTTGTGTCAATGGTTGCCACTGTACCTATGTCTTGATACCAATAAGATTCTTTTCTTAGAATTCGAACTTGTGAGCCTCTCTTTACCATGAACTACCTCTGTGTATATATCTAGATAAAAATTATGTTACAGGAAAATAACAGTAAAGCATTTACTTTAAGTTTTGTAACCAAATTTATACCGTTTTCTTACTAAAAATTTAACTTTTAGCTTTTTACACAAGGATAAAAAACCATATAAAAATAATGGAGTTTAGAATTTTTTAATAGCTATGTATTATTGATGTATGAAATATAAAATCGAAACAGTATGAAAATTTCTTGGAAAAATATCTTCCTTTGGTCTCTACCTGCTCTCGTTATCCTGTTTTTTATCTGGCAAGGTTTTAGTAATTCCAATACCCCAGATTTTGGAAAAAATGTCGCAAGTTCCAGAATGACTTACGGTAGATTCTTAGAATACTTGGATATGGGTTGGGTAAAGCGTGTGGATCTGTATGACGACGGACATACAGGAATCGTCGAAGCTATAGGTCCAGAACTTGGAAACCGAATCCAAAGAATCCGAGTAGAACTTCCCAACACAGCTCCAGAACTGATCACTAAATTGCGCAAAGCAAATGTAGATATAGATGCACATCCGATTGCCGATAACTCTTCTAATTTAGGAATTCTGGGGAATTTATTATTCCCATTATTATTAATTGGAGGATTAGCGTTTCTCTTTAGACGCTCTAGTAATCTTCAAGGTGGCCCTGGTCAAGCGATGAATTTTGGAAAATCAAAAGCAAGATTTTCCATGGAAGCAAAAACAGGAGTTACATTTGACGATGTTGCAGGAGTCGATGAAGCTAAAGAGGAATTTCAGGAAGTAGTTTCTTTCCTTAAACGACCAGAAAGGTTTACAGCTGTTGGAGCCAAAATACCTAAAGGGGTTATGTTAGTAGGCCCTCCAGGAACAGGAAAAACTTTATTAGCCAAAGCGATAGCTGGTGAGGCAGGTGTTCCATTTTTTAGTATCTCTGGCTCTGAATTTGTAGAAATGTTCGTTGGTGTAGGGGCATCCAGAGTTCGAGATCTATTCAAAAAAGCAAAAGAAAATTCTCCTTGTATAATCTTCATAGATGAGATTGATGCAGTTGGTAGGCAGAGAGGAACTGGAATAGGTGGTGGAAACGATGAACGTGAACAAACCCTAAACCAGCTTTTAACCGAAATGGATGGCTTTGAAGGGAATACTGGGATAATTATAATCGCAGCTACAAACAGAGTTGATGTATTAGATGCAGCTCTTCTTAGACCAGGAAGATTTGATCGACAAGTTACAGTAAATGTACCAGATGTAAAAGGTAGATTAGAAATCTTAAACGTTCACGCTAGAAACAAAAAATTATCGGATGAGATTTCATTGGAGGTTATAGCAAGACGCACACCTGGTTTTTCTGGAGCAGACTTAGCAAATCTATTAAATGAAGGAGCTATTCTAACTGCTAGAAGAAGAAAACAGGCTATGACAATGTCGGAAATAGATGCTGCCATAGATAGAGTTATTGCAGGTATGGAAGGAACAGTGTTAGTAGATAGTAAAACAAAACGACTAATAGCTTATCATGAGGTTGGTCATGCTATCGTAGCTACACTACTGACTCACCATGACCCTGTTCAAAAAGTTACTCTGATTCCAAGAGGACAAGCAAAAGGATTGACTTGGTTTACTCCTGCAGAAGATCAATCGCTTACGTCTAGATCTCAAATACTTGCAAGAATAATGGGGGCTTTAGGGGGCAGAGCTGCAGAAGAGGTTGTTTTTGGTTACCCAGAAGTTACTACAGGTGCAGGAAATGATTTACAACAAGTAACTTCTATGGCAAGACAAATGGTAACAAGATTTGGTATGTCTAATATAGGTCCTTTAGCTTTAGAAAATCAAACGTCAGATCCTTTCCTTGGCCGCACTATGGGATCTAGTTCTGAGTACTCAGAAGATATAGCATCTCGGATCGATATGCAAATAAGATCCATTATTCAGCATTGTCATAATGAAACCATAGATATAATTAAGGATAATAGAATAATAATCGATAAACTTGTAGATATATTGATTGAAAAAGAAACGATAGATGGCGATGAATTCAGACAGATTGTTGAAGAATTTACAACTGTTCCTGAAAAAAATATCTATGTATCTCAAATTTAAAATTATAAACGGGATCGACGGGGCTCGAACCCGCAACTTCCGCCGTGACAGGGCGGTGCTCTAACCAATTGAACTACAATCCCACTTGAGATAACATTTTTAATGTTATCGACGTTATAAACTATTATTTATAAATATTTCAGCCTCATCTTTAAATTCATTAGGAGAGGAAGAGATTCGAACTCTCGGTATGATATAATCATACATCGGATTAGCAATCCGACGCTTTCAACCACTCAGCCACCTCTCCATATTATATTTATGCAATTAATTATAACAAATTTATGTGAGATATCTCAATAAATAAGAAATATATTTTAATTACGACTAGAAGTTGCAAGAGACCTGGCTTAGGCGGGACTTGAACCTGCGACCTTGGGCTTATGAGTCCCCTGCTCTAACCACTGAGCTACTAAGCCTACGGATTACAGCATATCACTTTAGTAAGATTGAATCAATACAAAATAGATTTTTAAAAAATTTATTAGTAAACTAATAATAATCAAATTTTCATATAAATCACTAGAAAACTTGATCTTATTGCATTATAAACTTTTCTAATTAAATCAAATAGTATAAAACTCTTAAATTTCGATAAAAGAAATACAATCAAGAATTTTTATTTACAATAGATTTATAATATTTTTTAATTTTGATTTTTACAATAATGTCCAAAATTATATACTATTAAACAAGACCAATCTATATACATAGCTAATATTTATGTCTGATTTTTGGGATAATATATTGCGATTTCCAAGATTTTTTATATCTTCTACATTAGGATTACTATTAACTATAGTAGGCCCATTTTTTAATTTACTTAAAAACCCAAAAACTACTGTAATCTTATTAGTGCTAATTATAACTTTAGTCACTTTCTTATTTTTAACACTACGGGCAATGTTAAATTTAGATACAAACTTTACATTACTGGCTTCTTTCATTAATATAAGTGTTTTTTCACTATAAATGAGGTTTTAATAATATGCTTTCAGTAAATTTAATAAAAAGAGAAACTACTGGTGCCTTTGCTTTAATTGATAGTCTAGTTCGCCATGGTGTTAAGCATATCTTTGGTTATCCAGGAGGTGCAATACTTCCAATTTATGATGAATTATATGCATGGGAAAAAGAAGGTTTTATAGAACATATTTTAGTACGGCATGAGCAAGGTGCGGCTCATGCTAGTGACGCTTACTCTCGTTCTACTGGGAAAGTTGGCGTTTGCTTTGCAACCTCAGGACCAGGTGCTACAAATTTAGTAACTGGTATTGCAACAGCTCACATGGACTCCATACCCATTGTTATAATTACAGGACAAGTAGGAAGATCCTTTATAGGAACGGACGCATTTCAAGAGATTGATATTTTTGGCATAACGTTGCCAATTGTTAAACACTCGTATGTAGTACGAGATACAAAAGATATGCCTAGAATCGTGGCAGCAGCTTTTTTCATAGCTAAGTACGGAAGACCTGGTCCTGTGCTTATAGATGTACCGAAAGATGTAGGTTTAGAACAATGTAATTATACTCCCGTTGAACCAGGAAATATTAACTTATTAGGTTGTCCACCTATTATAAATCACAATAAAAAGCGTATAGAACAAGCTGTAAATCTTATAAAACAATCGAATCAGCCTCTATTGTATATTGGTGGAGGCGCTATTGTTTCTGGAGCTTATAAAGAAATTTCTGAGTTATCTGAATACCTTCAAATACCTGTAGCCACAACCTTAATGGGGAAAGGTATAATTGATGAAGATAATATTCTTTGCTTAGGGATGTTAGGAATGCATGGTACTGTCTATGCAAACTACGCTGTAAGTGAATGTGATTTATTGATAGCTTTAGGAGCACGATTTGATGATAGAGTTACGGGAAAATTAGACGAATTTGCTTGCCATGCTCAAGTTATACACGTAGATATTGATCCCGCTGAAGTAGGAAAAAACCGAACACCACAAGTAGGTATAGTTGGTGAAGTTAAAGATATTGTTCAAGAACTTCTTACTTATATTAAAGAAAATGTTTCTCCTAACCCCGAACAAACTCAACCTTGGAGGAAACGTTTAAATCGTTGGCGTAATGAGTATCCTCTTTTAGTACCAAAAAATGCACAAACTCTATCGCCTCAAGAAGTTATTTCAGAAATAAGTAAATATTCTTCCAAAGCTTATTGGACCACAGATGTTGGCCAACACCAAATGTGGGCTGCTCAATTTGTTAGAACAAGTCAAAGACGTTGGATAACAAGTGCCGGTTTGGGAACTATGGGTTACGGTTTGCCTGCCGCTATAGGGGTTCAAATAGCTCATCCAGATTCTCAAGTAATATGCATTTCAGGTGATGCGAGTTTCCAAATGAATATGCAAGAACTAGGAACTGTAGCACAGTATAGCTTACCAATAAAGATAATGATAATAAATAACCGTTGGCAAGGAATGGTTAGACAATGGCAACAAGCTTTCTACGGTGAACGGTATTCGCATTCTAACATGGAAAAAGGAGCTCCTAATTTTATTCAACTAGCTGAAGCATTTGGTATCAAAGGAGTTTTAATAAAAAACCGAAGCGAACTTTCAGAATCTATACAATCTGTTATGGAATATGACGGTCCAATTGTGGTAGATTTCCAAGTCATTCCAGATGCAAACTGTTACCCAATGGTTGCACCAGGAAAAAGTAATGCACAAATGATAGGAGTTTAATAAGTAATTATATCTGTTTAAACATATTGGGCCGGGTTGGATTTGAACCAACGTAGGCGCAGCCAGCGGATTTACAGTCCGCCCCCTTTAACCCCTCGGGCACCGACCCAAAAATATATTCTCTATATCTGAGAATAATTTAACATACAAATAAAAACAATACAAGATCTTCGTAAAATGGTTAGCCAGACTTGGCTAACCAAAGTCCTTTAATCAAATCTTTGTTCTAATCTAGCAGCTTTACCAAATCTTAAACGTAGGTAGTACAGTTTAGACTTTCGAACTTTTGAACTTCTTATTATCTCTATACTCTTTAATTTAGGTGAACTTAAAAGATAAACTCTTTCTACACCAACACCTTGCATTACTCGTCTTAAAGTTATAGTTGCATTTAATCCTGAATTTTTTTTCGCAATTATAACCCCTTCTGTAAATTGAACTCTCTCTTTATTGCCTTCAGTTATGGAAACACCAAGTTTAATAGTGTCACCTACTCTGATATTTGGTAAGGTTGTGTTTAGAAACTTACTCTCGAGTTCTTTTTGAGATAATGTGACTAAATTATTTTTTAATTTCATATTTTTGTTTTTTCGTTACTTAAGAAAAAGCTCTTTAGGTTTAAACTATATTAAATAGTAGACTAGCTTGGTAAAAAAGTCTACAAAAGTGCAGGGTTTTATATTAGCAATATTATTATAAACTTTAACGTACTTAATGGGTCTTGTGTAAGTTAGTAGTATAAAATCATCAAAGATAAGGATATGTAGTACACGTGTAAATATATGTTCGAACGTTTTACCGAAAAGGCCATAAAGGTTATAATGTTAGCTCAAGAAGAAGCCAGAAGACTAGGTCATAATTTCGTAGGTACTGAGCAAATTTTACTTGGTCTTATAGGAGAAGGTACTGGAATTGCAGCAAAAGTCTTAAAATCAATGGGTGTAAATTTAAAAGATGCACGAATCGAAGTAGAGAAAATCATAGGAAGAGGATCAGGATTTGTAGCAGTCGAGATACCGTTTACTCCTCGAGCAAAGCGTGTTTTAGAATTGTCATTAGAGGAAGCAAGACAACTTGGGCATAATTACATAGGAACTGAACACTTATTGTTAGGATTAATCCGTGAGGGGGAAGGCGTAGCAGCCCGAGTACTAGAAAATTTAGCTTTAGATCTAACAAAAATACGAACTCAAGTTATCAGGTTACTTGGAGACACGGCCGAAGCTACTACTGGTAATCCTCAGAATAAAGGAAAGACTCCAACTCTTGAAGAGTTCGGTAGTAATCTAACTCAAAAAGCTGCGGAAGGAAAATTAGATCCTGTTATAGGGCGACAAAAAGAAATTGAACGTGTTATACAAATTCTGGGTCGCAGAACTAAGAATAATCCCATCTTAATTGGGGAACCTGGGGTAGGTAAAACCGCAATAGCTGAAGGCTTAGCTCAAAGGATAACGAACCGTGATGTACCGGATATATTAGAAGATAAACGAGTTGTCACATTAGATATTGGACTTTTAGTTGCAGGTACAAAATATAGAGGGGAATTCGAAGAAAGATTAAAGAAAATAATTGATGAAATTAGAGTTGCAAATAACGTTATTTTAGTTATAGATGAGGTACACACTCTTATAGGTGCTGGAGCTGCTGAAGGAGCAATTGATGCTGCCAACATCCTTAAGCCAGCATTGGCTAGAGGAGAAATGCAGTGTATAGGTGCTACTACTCTTGAAGAATATAGAAAACACATTGAAAAGGATCCTGCCTTGGAAAGAAGATTTCAACCTGTAATAGTAGGAGAACCTAGTGTTGAAGAAACAATAGAAATTTTATATGGATTACGTGACCGATACGAAAAACATCATAAACTTGTTATTTCTGATGAAGCTTTAACTGCAGCTGCTAAATTTGCGGATCAGTATATTGCAGATAGATTCCTACCCGACAAAGCAATTGATTTAATAGATGAAGCAGGTTCAAGGGTTAGGCTTTTACACTCCCAACTTCCACCAGCTGCCAAAGAACTTGATAAAGAGTTGAGAGAAATACTGAAACAAAAAGACGAGGCGGTGAGAGGCCAAGACTTTGAAACTGCAGGTCAACTCAGAGATAGAGAAATGGAAATAAAGGCGCAGATCGCAGCAATTGCACAAAGTAAAAAAGGAGAAAACGAACCTTCGAAAGAAGTTTCTGTAGTAACTGAAGAAGATATTGCACAAATTGTAGCTGCCTGGACTGGTATACCAGTTAACAAAATGACTCGAAGCGAATCTGAAAAGCTACTACAAATGGAAGAAACACTTCATGGAAGAATTATTGGGCAAGATGAGGCAGTTGTAGCGGTTTCTAGAGCAATCAGAAGAGCTCGAGTGGGCTTAAAAAATCCGAATAGACCAATTGCAAGCTTTATATTTTCTGGTCCAACTGGTGTAGGAAAAACAGAACTTACTAAAGCACTGGCATCGTACTTCTTCGGTTCTGAAGAAGCTATGGTTCGTCTAGATATGTCAGAATACATGGAAAGACATACAGTGTCAAAACTTATAGGATCTCCTCCTGGGTACGTTGGTTATAATGAAGGAGGTCAACTGACTGAAGCTGTAAGACGAAGACCGTATACGGTAGTTCTATTCGATGAAATTGAAAAAGGACACCCAGATGTTTTCAACTTACTACTTCAAATTTTAGAGGATGGACGCTTAACCGACTCAAAGGGTAGAACTGTCGATTTCAAAAATACTCTATTAATTCTAACATCAAACGTAGGTTCTAAAGTCATAGAGAAAGGTGGTGGGGGTCTTGGATTTGAGTTATCCGAAAATGCAAATGATACACATTATAATAGAATAAAAAGTTTGGTTAATGAGGAATTAAAACAATATTTTAGACCTGAATTTTTAAACAGGTTAGATGAAATTATAGTATTCCGTCAGTTAACAAAAGACGAGGTTGGTGAAATAGCAGAAATTATGTTAAAAGAAGTTTTTACAAGAATTTCCGAGAAAGGTATACAGTTAGAAGTAACAGCTAGATTTAAAAGTCACCTTATCGATGAAGGATATAATCCAATCTACGGTGCCCGTCCTCTTCGAAGAGCTGTGATGCGTTTACTAGAAGATACATTATCGGAAGAATTTTTATCTGAAAAAATTAAAGAAGGCGACACTGCAGTTGTAGACGTCGATATTGACGGAAAAGTTCAAGTTTTACTAGGGGAAAAATTAGAGTTATCAAAAAGTTAATAAACTTTAGTAACGGAATACTAAAATTTAGTATTCCGAGCATACTAATTACTTTAGGCAAGGATTGTCAAAAAAATAAAAATAGTCTATTGTTATAAATGCTAGATGTTAAAGCCGGGATAGCTCAGTTGGTAGAGCAGTGGATTGAAAATCCACGTGTCACCAGTTCAAACCTGGTTCCTGGCACTTAGAAAGTTTAGAGCTCTAACCTTTCTTGAAAATATTTCAAAAAAGATGCAAAAAGTATAAAATTTCTTTTAAACAAAAAAGTTCATTTTCATTACACTCTAATAAATCTTTTTTGTTATAATTACTTATATATGGAGAGATGGTCGAGTGGTTTAAGGCGCAGCACTGGAAATGCTGTTTAGAGGTGACTTTAACGAGGGTTCGAATCCCTCTCTCTCCTAAATTTTCGCTAAAATAGCGTCCTTAGTTCAGTTGGTAGAACGCAGGTCTCCAAAACCTGATGTCGAGGGTTCAAGTCCTTCAGGGCGTGTTACAATAAAATACTTCAGTGACCACTAAAATTAACTATGCGCTATAATAAAGGTTATAAAAACCCCAAAGTAGAGAGAACTCAGTCACTGTTACTAAAAAAAAGATAAAAAAAATATGGCTAAAAAAGTTGTTGCAATTGTAAAACTTGCTCTAGACGCAGGAAAAGCTACTCCTGCCCCTCCAGTGGGACCAGCACTAGGCCAACGTGGTGTTAACATTGTTATGTTTTGTAAAGAGTATAATGCAAAGACAGCCGACAAAGTAGGCTTCATTATTCCTGTAGAAATAACAGTTTATGACGATAGAAGCTATACGTTTGTTTTAAAAACTCCTCCTGCCTCTGTGCTGCTTGTCAAAGCTGCTGGGATATCGAAGGGTTCAGGAGATCCACAAAAGAAAAAAGTTGGATCTATCACATACAAGCAATTAGAAGAGATCGCAGAAACAAAATTACCGGATTTAAACACTAAAAATAAAGAATCCGCAATGCGAATTATCTCTGGCACTGCTAAAAATATGGGTATAACAATTAAAGAATAAGTAGGTAAAAATGGCAAAAGTTTCGCAAAGAATAAAAAAAATTTATACTAAGGTCGAACCAAGAGCGTACAAAGCACTAGAAGCTTTACATCTATTAAAAGAAACAGCTACTGCAAAATTTATTGAGACTGCTGAGGCGCACATAAGTTTGAGGTTAGATACAAAGTATGCAGATCAACAATTACGAACTACTGTAGTGTTACCAAAAGGAACAGGAAAAAAAATTAGGATTGGTGTTATCACTCAAGGCGATAAAGTCTCTGAATCCTTATCTGCTGGAGCTGATTTAGCCGGATCAGATGAACTAATCCAAGATATATTAAAAGGGGTTATTAACTTCGATCGTTTAATAGCTACACCTGACATGATGCCATCAATAGCAAAATTAGGGAAAATACTGGGGCCAAGAGGTCTAATGCCTTCTCCAAAATCAGGCACTGTTACTTCAGATGTGAAAGGAGCTATTGAAGAGTTTAAAAAAGGTAAATTGGAATATAGAGCTGATAAAAGTGGTATTGTACATATACCTTTTGGTAAAACAAATTTTTCCATTGAAGACTTACTTCAGAACCTTGAAACTGTTCAAGAATCTATAGATAAAAATAGACCTTCTGGAGCAAAAGGAAGATACTGGAAAAGTTTTTATATATGTAGTACTATGGGTCCATCTATTCTTATTGATATAAATAATTTTAGAGACAAGGTATTTTCTTAATCCTAAAACGTACTCATTTAATTTATAAGCAAACAAACAAAATATATCTGAGATTATGACAACAAAAGTAGAAGAAATCATCGAAAAACTAAAAACATTAACGTTACTAGAAGCAGCAGAATTGGTGAAAGAAATTGAAAGTACGTTTAATGTTAGTGCTGCGGCCTCTGTTGGAGCTATTAGTATCGCTGCACCTAGTGCTGCGGGTGCGGCTCAAGAAGTCGAAGAAAAAACAGAATTTGATTTGATTTTAGAAGAAGTTCCGGCTGATAAAAAAATAGCAATCCTCAAAGTTGTCAGAACTTTAACTGGATTAGGTCTTAAAGAAGCAAAAGATCTTGTGGAGTCTACACCTAAAAATATTAAAGAAGCTGCCTCTAAAGATGATGTAGAATCTGCAAAAAAACAATTAGAAGAAGCAGGAGCTAAGGTAAAGATTAAATAAAAAAAAAAAAAACGTTCTAAACATCAAGTTTAGAACGTTTTTTCTTTTATTAAAATAAACCTAGCGTTAATGCTTGATTGATAGGAAGACAAGCTCCGATTCCTAACCATATAGCAAACACCACACTGAATAGGAACAGTGCCATGGCAAACGGTCTACGGAATGGATTTTGAAATTTGTTTACACTTTCTATAAATGGAACTGTAATTAATCCTAATGGCACAGATGCCATGGATAGTACACCCAATAATTTATTTGGTATAACTCTTAACAAGTTGAATGTCGGAAAGAAATACCATTCTGGTAAAATTTCTAAAGGCGTGGCAAATGGATCTGCTTTTTCTCCTAAAGGAGATGGAGATAGTACAGATAAACCTACCATACATCCCAAAGTACCTAAGATAACTACTGGAAACATATATAATAGATCATTTGGCCATGCAGGTTCTCCATAGTAGTTGTGACCCATGCCTTTTGCTAGCTTAGCACGTAATTTAGGATCTGTTAAATCCGGTTTTTTTAAAACTGACATAATAATAGTGACTCCTGAGTTAAATTTTTAGTAAATTTAGATTTATAAAGGTCCTGAAATCCCTTGCTTTCTAATCATTAAGAAGTGAGTCAGCATTAAAACTGCTGCTGCTACAGGTAGTACAAATGTGTGAGCACTGTAAAATCTTGTAAGTGTTGTTTGTCCCACGCTTACACTTCCTCTAAGAAGTTCAACTAAAAGACTACCAACAACAGGTATAGCTTCTGGAACACCAGTTACAATTTTGCATGCCCAATACCCTACTTGATCCCATGGCAATGAATATCCTGTTACACCAAATGATACAGTTACAACTGCTAATGTTACGCCAGTTACCCAAGTTAACTCTCTAGGCTTTTTGAATCCGCCAGTTAAATAAACTCGAAATATATGAAGTATCATCATAAGTACCATCATACTCGCAGACCATCTATGCATGGATCTAAATAACCATCCATAGTTTACTTCTGTCATTATATATTCAACCGATGCAAATGCTTCTGCAACAGTAGGTCTATAATAAAAAGTCATTGCAAAGCCTGTAGCCACTTGAATAATAAAACAAGTGAATGTGATTCCTCCTATACAATAAAATATATTGACATGAGGGGGTACATATTTACTTGTTATATCATCTGCTATTGCTTGAATCTCAAGACGTTCTTCGAACCAATCATAAACTTTGCCCATAAAAATTAAATGAAAAATATACAAACAAATTCTATTGAAAGAATAACCAAATAATTTACTTACAGTCTATATTTTTACATTATATCATAAACATTAAACTACGAGAAAAAATGTGTCTACAAAACCAGTTCTCAAGACGAACAGACGTTCTGTTATTAGATAAGGAGGAAAAATTAGTTCAGGCAATCAAAACTTATTTTTCGATAAAAAACATGAATATTTCAGTAGCGACTAAAATTAGCACAGCGTTTTTGGAATTAAAAAAAAAATTACCAGACTGCTTAGTTATAGATATAGCTATGCCAAACAATTTAGGACTAGAATTTATTCAAAAAATAAAAGAAAATAAAAAATTTCAACATATTCCTTTTATCTTATTAACTACAAAAGGTCTTACAGAAGATCGAATTAAGGGATATAATCTAGGATGCAGTGCTTATATAACCAAACCCTTTGACCCAGAGGAGTTAGAATCTATAATAAAAAGTATAATTTCAAAAAATGATAAATTCTTTGAGTTTATACTAAATACTTACATTCTTTTAAAACAAAATAGGTTTCAGCTTTCAATTAAATATAGTGAATATCTGGATTTTTCACTTTACCCTCAATTAACAAAACAAGAACAATATATTCTCCAAAAAATTTTAATAGGTACAGAAGTACACGAGATTGCTTTAATCTTAAAAATAAGTAGACGCAATGTTGAAAAGTATATCTCAAGAATATTAGATAAAACTAATTTGTCTAGTATTCAGCAATTAAAAATTTTCGGATGCTTTTTTGTATAAGTAGGGCGAATGACGGGAATCGAACCCGCGAATGATGGAGCCACAACCCATTGCCTTAACCCCTTGGCTACACTCGCCTATACTTTATAATAACGTAAAAAAAAAAAAAAGTAAATAGAAGACAGACATAGAAACTACGTTAGAAAATAAGCTGAAGTTATAAAACTAGGGTTTATTTTCTACGATAGTAACTCAGTTGTCAAAAACATTAGATTTTGTAAATGTTAACCCATTATCTTGTGAGTAACGTTCCATAAATCTCATAAATCTATCCCAAGCTTCTTTAGTCTGCATTATGTGAACAGCTTCTATACCTTGTGGTTTACCATTAACAAACCTGGCGTTTACATCCCTTGTCACAATCTGACCTTCTTCATCTAGTAAGTACATTCCAGTAATTGTTCCTTTTTGAGAAGTACTACTCTCAAGTACTTTAGGATTAGAAAATCTAAACGTAGCCGTACCTGTACTTCCATCCCTTGATCTAGTTAATCTAACATCTGGAACTACATCCTCGTTAACACCTTGAATAAATTGTATCACAGCCATAAATGTAAAATACTTACGTTTAAATTTAAAAGTAATGAATATTATTATACCATTTGTAGACATTCATGATAATGAATGAGAATTTTTATCGTTTTTCATATCTGGGGTGGGAGGATTCGAACCTACGAGTGGCGGAGTCAAAGTCCGCTGCCTTACCACTTGGCGACACCCCAGTTTAAAATATAGATCATAAATGAGTACTCTCTACTAACCGTGCAAGGAGGGATTCGAACCCCCGACACCGTGGTTCGTAGCCACGTGCTCTAGTCCACTGAGCTACAAGCACCATTTAATAGTAAAATTAGCATAGCACACTTTATCTATATTTATCAACCAGTTATATTAGTTGTTCTTACACCGATAGACGAATCTTATTATTGTCCAAAAGGTTTTATATCGTATAATTAATTTATATTAGAATCTAATTTTTAATTTTAGAGTTTATACATAAGAACATTGAGGAAAAATATCATGAGTAAAGTTATTTTATATCAAGAAAATGCCCGGAGAGCTTTAGAACGTGGAATGGACATACTAGCAGAGGCTGTATCAGTTACTTTAGGCCCTAAAGGTAGAAACGTTGTTTTAGAAAGAAAATTCGGAGCTCCTCAAATTGTAAACGATGGAGTTACTATTGCTAAAGAGATTGAACTTGAAGACCATATTGAAAACACCGGCGTAGCTCTTATTCGTCAAGCTGCTTCCAAAACAAATGATGTTGCTGGTGATGGTACAACAACCGCTACTGTGCTGGCCCATGCTATGGTAAAGCAAGGAATGAGAAACGTAGCTGCTGGAGCTAATCCAATTGCATTAAAAAGAGGAATTGAAAAAGCCACTCAATTCGTCGTTAGTCAAATCTCAGAGTATTCTAGACCAGTAGAAGATACAAAATCCATAACACAGGTGGCGACCATTTCAGCAGGTAATGATGATGAGGTTGGACAAATGATAGCCAATGCAATCGACAAAGTTGGTCGAGAAGGAGTTATTTCTTTAGAGGAAGGAAAATCTACATTTACCGAGTTAGAAATGACCGAAGGAATGTATTTTGAAAAAGGTTACATATCGCCATATATGGTAACTGATACAGATAGGATGGAAATTGTACAAGAAAATCCTTACATTCTTTTAACAGATAAAAAAATTACTCTTGTGCAACAAGAACTAGTCCCAGTGTTAGAACTAGTTGCAAAAACAGGAAGACCACTTCTAATCATAGCCGAAGATGTTGAAAAAGAGGCATTAGCAACGCTTGTAGTTAATAAAATACGTGGTGTATTAAATGTAGCGGCGGTAAGAGCACCAGGATTTGGTGATAGAAGAAAGGCTATGCTAGATGATATAGCTATTCTTACAGGTGGTGAAGTGATATCGGAAGATGCAGGATTTAGTCTAGAATCGTTACACATTGATCTTTTAGGACAAGCTAGACGAATTACAATAACTAAAGAGGGAACAACAATAATAGCTGAAGGTAATGAGAGAGAAGTAAAAGCTAGGTGTGAACAGATTAGACGACAAATTGACAGTAGTGATTCCTCTTACGAGAAAGAAAAATTACAGGAAAGATTAGCAAAACTAGCTGGTGGGGTAGCTGTAATAAAAGTTGGTGCAGCTACCGAAACTGAAATGAAAGATCGAAAACTTCGTCTTGAAGATGCAATCAATGCTACTAAGGCGGCCGTGGAGGAAGGTATAGTGCCTGGAGGAGGTGCTACACTGACTCATATTTCAAAAGATTTAGGCTATTGGGCTAAAGAAAATTTAATTGAAGAAGAATTAATAGGGGCTCTCATAGTGGAAAAAGCTTTAACCTATCCTTTACGAAGAATTATAGAAAACACAGGCGTGACTCCTGCTGTTATAATAGAGGAAATAAAAAATAGTGAATTTAGTATAGGTTATAATGCTTCTACAGGAATCATCGTTGACATGTATGAAGAAGGTATAATTGACCCAGCAAAGGTTACTAGATCTGCATTACAAAATGCATCTTCGATCGCAAGTATGATTCTAACTACTGAATGTATAGTTGTAGATAAACAAACTTAGATATTGTAAAAAAGCATCTTTCTTATAATTTTATAAGTTTGATGCTTCCAAATATTGTACTGTACAAAAGTTTTTTACTATATAAAAAGGGAAGTTTTTCAGCTGTTTTACCTCGAGAGTAAAAAATTCTATAACCTATTATTTTCTGTTCTTGATTTACTAAGAGAGAAGTAACTTCTGCAACATCTGACTTATATAGATCTAATTCTGCCTTATATCTTAAATCCAATAAAATTTTTTTCTCAACAGGCTCATATTTTAAAATGTTTTTTTCTTTGAAGGAGCCAATTCTGTAGTCAGAAACCATAAAATTATCTAAAACAAGTATAGTTTTAAACAATTGATAAAAAATTAGAAAATATAATAATGAATTTAAAGAATTAAACTTATTTAAAAACTTCATTCTATTGCATTGTCAAAACAACTTTCGTATAAGCTGTTTATATAAGTAGTAGATAAATAATCAGATTCTAAAAAATTTTTGTTTTTTCTGATATTATTCAAATTTGAGTAATATAAAGAAAGCCCGAACTTATCAAAACATTTTAATGTGATACGATTTCTAGCTTTTCCGCAAAGGACTTTTTTCAAATTAATTGAATACAGAAGTGTTAAAATAATTTTTACTTTAAACTTCGTATCATAGGGTGGCAAAAAATGCTGAGTGGAATAAAATTGTTTGGATAAGTGTAAAATTTTTAACTTTAATGGTGTTTCCAAAACACTTTCCAAAAAAGAATCGGTTAAATCTAACATAATAAAAAATAAAATAGATGTAATACAGAAAAGACACCTGATAGTATCTTTTCAGTTAGATAGATTTTAGCTGTTTCCAGCAAAAATTAGATCGGGAAACTTTGACTGCACTGTACTAAGAGATGACTTTTTCCCTTGCTCCTGCCAATAATTAATTATTTCTGTAGCTTTATTAAGTAGTTCTACCCGCTCTCTTTCAGAGATCCATGGTTTCGATTCTAATTCGGATTTAATTTGTTCCCAAGCATCATTCCTTGGCCAAAAAAAGTAGCATGTCAAAGGGCTTGTACTATTGCCTACAATCTGATCTACTGATAGGGCAACATTATTTTCTAACCACAAAACTTTCAGTGTAAATTTTGGCAATTTTGACCTCCTTTATAATTACTTCACTGTATTTATTCTTTTTAACAAATTTTCAACCGTTGGAGTTGGCTGTGCGCCCTGACTTAATCTTAGGTTAATTCTAGAGATATTTACATTAATTTCTTTAGTTCTAGGGTTATAAAAACCTAATTCTTCTATAGCTCTACCATCACGTTTGGTAGAATTTGTCATTACCACAATTCTATAACTAATTTGACCTTTACGACCGTATTTTTTTAGCCTAAGTTTTATCATTTTGCTTTATTATTTTGATTCGTTTAATTTTACCGTAACTTTCTCAGTATACGTTATTATTTATAATATCGATTTATAATTATTTTATTCAATAAATTCTTAGATTATTAACTCGCACTTAAACCTACATTACTTGCAATTTGCATTATACATTGCAATAGTATAAACCCCAATATTGGTGATATGTCAATTCCTACCAAAGGGGGAACAATGCCCCTAAACATTCTTAAATATGGGTCAGTTAATCTGCTTAAAGAGTAAAAAGGCTGCCCATACCAATTAACATTAGGAAACCAAGTAAGGGATACCCTAATTAGTAGTAAAACTAAATAAATTTGCAAGAATCCCAGAAACGAAGAAAATAATAATGTTACAGAATTTGTCATAAAATTTCTTTAGACCTCATAGCTTGTCTATTAATATTCACTTATTTAGTGTATTTATTATAAAGCTATAATATTATCATTATTATGGTTTAGTTAAATCTAAAGATTTGTTTTGCATAACTTTATGGAAAAAGAGAGTACAATTTCATCTTGGGTTTGGGGATTTACATCCTCAGCCGAAAATTGGAATGGAAGATTGGCAATGTTGGGTTTTTTATTCACACTCATAATTGAATTATTCACAGGAAAGGGAATAATACATTTTATAGGCATTATGTAACTGGAATCTAAAAAAAAATAAAAAAGCTATGTCAAAATTGACATAGCTTTTTTATTTTTTTTTAGTCAAGAGGTCTTAAAGATAACGTAGGTTCATTCTCACGATTGATACCTTTTTCGAAACCTGCTGCTGCCGCTCTTGCACGTCCTGCATGCCATAGGTGTCCAATGTAGAACGCAAATCCTAGGAAGAAATGCGCACAAGTTAACCAACTGCGTGGAGATACAAAGTTTACAGAGTTAATCTCTGTAGCAACTCCACCAACAGAGTTTAGAGAACCTAAAGGAGCATGAGTCATATATTCAGCTGCTCTTCTTTCTTGCCAAGGTTGAATGTCATTCTTGATTTTATTTAAATCAAGTCCATTAGGACCTCTTAAAGGTTCAATCCATGGAGCTCTTAAATCCCAGAATCTTTGTGTTTCACCACCAAGAATAATTTCACCACTCGGTGATCTCATCAAATATTTACCTAATCCTGTCGGACCTTGAGCGGAAGCTACGTTTGCTCCTAACCGTTGGTCTCTAACTAAGAAAGTAAAGGCTTGTGCTTGTGAAGCTTCTGGACCTGTAGGACCATAGAATTCACTAGGATATGCTGTGTTATTATACCAGGAGTACTGACTTGCTATTAAGCCCATTAGGGAAACAGCTACTAAACTGTAAGAAAGATAAGCTTCTCCAGACCATACATAAGCTCTTCTAGCCCATGCAAAAGGTTTAGTTAGGATATGCCAAAAACCTCCCACAATACAAGTTAAGCCAATCCAGATGTGACCACCAATGATGTCTTCTAAGTTATTTACGCTTACTATCCAACCATCTCCTCCCCAAGGGGATTTTAAAACGTACCCGAATATAACTACTGGGTTAAGTGTTGGGTTATCTATAATACGTACATCTCCTCCACCGGGAGCCCAAGTGTCGTAAACACCGCCTAGATAGCTTGCTTTTGCAACTAATAACAAAGCTCCGAACCCTAGGATGATTAAGTGAATACCTAAGATTGTTGTAATTTTGTTTTTGTCACGCCAGTCATAGCCAAAAGCAGGGAATGACTCTTCTAAAGTATCTGGTCCTATAAGAGAGTGGTACACTCCACCGAAGCCCAAAACAGCTGAAGATATAAGATGTAATACACCTACGACGAAGTATGGGTAAATATCGACAATCTCTCCACCTGGACCTACACCCCAACCTAGAACTGCTAAGTGAGGTAATAAAATTAGACCTTGTTCATAAAGAGGTTTTTCTGGAATATAATGAGCCACTTCAAACAGTGACATAGCTCCAGCCCAGAAAACTATAAGGCCAGCGTGAGCCACGTGAGCACCTAAAAGTTTCCCAGATACATTTATTAAGCGAGAGTTACCGGACCACCAGGCAAATCCTGTGGATTCGATATCGCGACCTGCAACACCTAAAGTTGAATTAAAGGGCGTTTCCACGTGGTAAAACCTCCTCAGGGAATATAAAGTTTTCATGCGGCTGATCTTGAGCAGCCATCCAGGAACGAATACCTTCGTTTAAAAGAATGTTTTTTGTATAAAAAGTTTCGAATTCTGGGTCTTCTGCAGCTCTAAGTTCTTGAGAAACAAAATCATAAGATCTTAGGTTTAACGCAAGACCAACAATTCCTATAGCACTTGTCCATAGACCTGCTAGTGGGACAAATAGCATGAAGAAGTGTAACCATCTTTTGTTAGAGAATGCAACACCAAAAACTTGTGACCAGAATCTGTTTGCAGTCACCATTGAATATGTCTCTTCTGCTTGTGTTGGAGTGAAAGCACGGAATGTGTTCGCTGCGTCACCATCTTCAAATAGAGTATTCTGAACAGTAGCTCCATGAATAGCACAAAGTAAAGCTCCACCTAAAATACCAGCCACACCCATCATGTGGAACGGATTTAAAGTAAAGTTATGGAAACCTTGAATAAATAACAAGAATCTGAAAATAGCCGCAACTCCTAGGCTTGGGGCAAAGAACCAACTAGCTTGTCCCAAAGGATACAGTAGAAAAACAGACACAAAAATTGCTATAGGTCCAGAGAATGCTATAGCGTTATAAGGTCTGATACCAACTAGTCTTGCGATTTCAAACTGTCTTAAGCAGAAACCTATTAGACCAAAAGCTCCATGCAGTGCACAGAAAGCCCAAAGTCCTCCGATTTGACACCATCTTGTAAAATCTCCTTGAGCTTCAGGACCCCAAAGAAGTAATAAGGAGTGACCAATACTGTTAGCTGGTGTAGAAACAGCAGCAGTAAAGAAGTTACAACCTTCAAGATAAGAACTTGCTAAACCGTGTGTGTACCATGATGTAACAAACGTTGTGCCAGTAAACCAACCACCTATTGCTAAATAGGACGTTGGGAATAGTAGTAGCCCTGACCAGCCTACAAAAACGAAACGGTCTCTTTTTAACCAGTCATCAACAAGGTCGAACCACCCGCGACCTTCTTCTTGCCCAATTGCTATGGTCATAGTAATTCTCCAAAGCTATATCTAATATAAGTAGTTAATTAGTGTTCTACTTTTCTTTATAACAATATTTTTATTATAATTGGAATTATAAAAATTTAACACTTTATAGGGACCAAATTTATAAAGATTTTTAAATCATTACAAATCTTTATAGTTTTAATTCTAGGTTTCAGTTATTTTTTGAAATAGATACCCTGTTCCTCTAGCAGTTAAAATTAAATCGGGGTTACTAGGATCTTCTTCTAACTTTGATCTAAGCCTAGAGATATGTACGTCTACAACCCTTGTATCTACGTGTCTTTCCGGAGTATAACCCCACACTTCTTGGAGTATAGAGGCTCGTGAGAAAGCCTCTCCCGATTTACTCATTAATAACTCTAATAAGCTAAACTCCATTCCTGTCAATCGAATTTTTTCATTTTGCTTATAGACCTGCCGTCGATTCGTATCTATTCTTATACCTCCCATGGAAATTATTCCTGGATTAGTAGCTAGGGTTCCCCAAGAGACTTTCTCTACCCGTCTTAAGATAGCCTTTATCCTTGCCTCAAGTTCTTTTGGGGAAAAAGGTTTTACAACGTAGTCATCAGCTCCTAATTCTAATCCTGTAATTCGATCGGCTATGTCGCCTAAAGCGGTGAGCATTATGATAGGTATTTCCGATTCTTTGCGAATCTCTTGGCAAACGCCGTACCCATCGAGTTTTGGCATCATTATATCTAAAACAATAAGGTTTGGCATTTCTTTTTTGTACGCTTCCAGAGCTTCTTCCCCATCTCCAGCTGTAATAACGTTGTACCCGAGCATCGACAGGCGAGTTTCAAGAATTCGACGAATACTTATTTCATCATCTACCACTAGGATCTTTTCTTTGTGGTTTTCCAAAATTTTACCCCCTTCTACATTTTATATACCTAGCTATGGATTCGCCTTGTTCCGCATTCGACCCTAAATTATTTATAAATCTATTCTTACGTTTTTTTCAATTAAGTATTTATCTATTTTTGAATTATTTTAATAAAATTTCTCAGGGGTTGACAATTTTGATATAGAAAGACTACTGTGGAACTCAAGATCAAGGAATTGATCCTCCTAAATTACATGTGAAACAAAACATATCTGTAATTTTAAAAATGTTTGGATACTATGGAGAGTTTGATCCTGGCTCAGGATGAACGCTGGCGGTATGCTTAACACATGCAAGTCGTACGAAGATCTTCGATCTTAGTGGCGGACGGGTGAGTAACACGTGAGAATCTAC